>LFFM01000115.1_pt1 | contig 47784 bp, 45 predicted proteins | sample 643131 | NCBI WGS metagenome assembly LFFM01 (sample SAMN03777445, study PRJNA286221) | soda lake metagenome | biome: soda lake; feature: Kulunda steppe; material: water; isolation source: sample Tc-Br brine of Tanatar trona crystallizer | place: Russia: Kulunda steppe | collected 2011-07 | reverse complement strand
GCCGTACTGTCTCCGTCAGCGTATAACGGTCGATGTTGTCGAACGGATCACGGCCGACCGGCGCGATGCCGGAAGCGCCAATCTTACTCTGCAAAAAATAAAAATAGCCCAGACGCGTCTCTCCGTCGATGTCACAGCGATACGATGCCATCGTCCTCGGCGTCGGCGGGATGGGGAGCGCGACGGCGTACCATCTCGCTTCCAAGGGGCTCGAAACGCTCGGCCTCGAGCGATACGATATCCCTCACGCGATGGGCTCCTCTCACGGCGTCACGCGGATCATCAGGAAGGCACAGTACGAACATCCGGCCTACGTTCCGCTCGTCCGGCGGGCCTACGATCGCTGGCGTGAACTGGAAGCGGAGACCGGCCGGGATCTGTTATACGTCACCGGCGGGATCGACGCCGGACCGCCGGAGAGCGATATATTCGACGGCTCCAGGCGGTCCTGTGAGACCCACGACATCGAGCACGAGGTTCTCTCGGGCGAAGAGGTAAACGAGCGGTTTCCGGGGTACGATATCCCGGCGGACAACCGCGCGATATACCAGCCCGACGGCGGGTTTCTCGTCCCCGAACAGTGTATCGTCGCACACGTCGAGGCCGCCCAGGTCGAAGGGGCGGAGATCCGGGCGCGGGAAGCGGTCGCGGATTTCACGCCGCTTTCGGACGGCGGCGTCCGCGTGACGAGTTCGAAGGGGACCTACGAGGCCGACCGGCTGGTCGTGACGGCGGGCGCGTGGGCGAAGAAGCTGCTTCCCGAACTGTCGGGACAACTCGTCCCCGAACGACAGGTGCTCGGGTGGTTCCAGCCGAGCGATCCGGCGCTTTTCGACGCGTCGAACTTCCCGGTGTTCATCCACGACACCGGCGACACTCACTGGTACGGGTTCCCGAAACACGACGTGCCGGGATTCAAGTTCGGCAAGTTCAACCATCTCAACGAGACCGTCGACCCCGACGAGATGGAGCGAGAACCCAGAGCCGACGACGAGGAGCTGCTTCGCTCCTACGCCCGGCGGTTCTTCCCCGAGGGCGCGGGACCGACGATGAAGTTGGCCACGTGCATGTTCACGAACACGCCGGACGAACACTTCGTTCTCGACAGACACCCTGACCACCCACAGATCACGGTCGGGGCCGGCTTTTCGGGCCACGGGTTCAAGTTCGCGAGCGCGATCGGCGAGGTGCTCGCGGACCTGTCCGTCTCCGGGGAGACGGACCTCGATATCGGCCTCTTCGGCGCCGACCGGTTCGACTGAGCGAACCGTATTATCAACAATTGATAAGAGCCCGGGGACGAACGCTCAGGCATGGCAACGACGAGCGATCTCTCGCTTTCCGAACTGCGCCGCGATCTGCATCGATACCCCGAAGCCGGCTGGAAGGAGTTCCGAACCACGGCGCTCGTGGCCGAAGAACTCGACGAACGCGGGTATACGCTCTCTTTGGGCGGCGACGCGGTCGACGTCGACGGACGGCTGGGCCTCCCGAGCGACGACGAGATCAGCCGGGCCAGAGACCGGGCCCTCGATCGGGGAGCCCCGGAGACGTATCTCGATCGCATGGGTTCGGTGACCGGTCTCGTCGCCGAGCGGACGTTCGGCGAGGGCCCGACGGTCGGTGTCCGAGTCGATATGGACGCCCTCGAGATCACCGAGTCCGGCGAGACCGACCACCGACCGCAGCGGGAAGGCTTCGCGAGCCGGCACCCGAACGAGATGCACGCCTGCGGCCACGACGGACACACGAGTATCGGGATCGGCGTCGCCAGGGCGCTCGATTCGGGGACGTCCTTCGAGGGGACGGTGAAGCTCTTCTTCCAGCCCGCCGAGGAGGGCGGTAGGGGCGGGTTACCGATGAGCCGAACCGACCACCTCGGGGACGTCGATCACCTCATCGGGATCCACCTCGGGCTCGGCAACGAGACCGGCAAAGTGATCTCCGGATACGATCGACCGCTCTCGAACGCGAAGATCGACGTGACGTTTCGCGGCGAATCGGCTCACGCCGGCAAGGCACCCGACGAGGGCCGGAACGCGCTCCAGGCCGCGACGACGGCGATTCAGAACCTCTACGGGATTCCGCGGCATCAGGCGGGCGCGACCAGGATCAACGTCGGCCGCGTCGAGTCGCCGAACGTCCAGAACGCGATCTCGGATCTCGCACGGCTGCGGATCGAGGTCCGCGGCGAGACCGCCGATCTGAACGAGTACATGCTCGACTCGGCCAGACGGATCGTCGAACACGCCGCCGGCATGCACGACGTCGAGTACGAGACGTCGCTGTACGGCAAGACGACGACCTTCGATGCCGACGAAAAGCTCCTCGAAACGGTCGCCGATGCGGCCCGAGCAGTCCCCTCGGTCGACACCGTCGTCGGCCGTGAGCAAATCAAGGTCAGCGAGGACGTCTCGTATCTGATCAGGCGGGTTCAGGAGGAAGGCGGACAGGCGACGTTCGTCGGGATCGGGGCCGACCACCCCTCGGGACATCACACGCCGCGGTTCGATATCGACGAGGACTCACTCGAGATCGGCGTCGACGTCCTCGTCGAGTCGCTCGAACGGCTCTCGGAAGCGACCTGACCGGCGCCGATCCGCCCACGATCAATGACCCATCCCGCCGCCGATGGGCTGGTAATGCGGGAGATGGGGGTGCGGGAGATGGATCCCGAGGGCCATGAGCCCGTGCGCCAAGAGGACGTAGCCGAGCACGACGAAGGCGACACCGAGGAGGCGGTGCAGCCGACGGCGGTGAACCGCGTCGACGCTCTCGATGAGCGTCCCGTAGGCGAAGACGGCCGGAATCGTCCCGATACCGAGCGCCGCGAGCGCGATCGCGCCGGATATCGCCGATCCGGTCGCGAAGGCGAAGAGGTAGGCGGGATAGAGCATCGGACAGGGGAGCAACGCGTGAAGCGCGCCGAGGCCGACGATCCCCGGACTGTTCACCGATCCCTCGATCCGGACGGCCAGCCAGTTCGTCACCCGCCCGACACCCGGGATTCGGATCCCGGCCGACCCGCCGCCGAGGAGGTATTTCGCGCCGGCGACGATGACGAAGGCGCCGACGAGGACGCCGACGCCGCCCCGAAGCAGATCGGCCGTCGCCGTCACCTGATCGACGGTGAGAAACACGACGCCGCCGAGTCCGCCGAAGAGCGCCCCCAGCGCCGTATAGCTCGCCGCTCGCCCGACGTTGAAAAGCGCGTGTTGTCGCACCTCGTACAGCGTCAGGTGTCCTCGGGTTCGGCCCTTCAGGCGCGATCCGGTCGCAGTCCCGCCGTCGGCGCGGGGCTGCATGCGATCGGCGTACATGGTGACGAGGGGGCCGCACATCCCGATGCAGTGGGCGCCGCCGAGCAGCCCGATGGCGAGAAACAGGAGGACGTCCACCCGGAGTATAGCTTCGAGCATCTCGATCTGACGAGTCGTTGGGTGTCTGTGCTGTTAGCGGTTCTGGTACGAGCGACAAAAGCGCCGCTCCAGACCGAAACGAAAGGCCCGATCGACGCGCTCTCACCGAAGGTACGACGCGCTCTCACCCCGCGACACGACGTTTTTTGTAAGGCGGTATCGTAAGTTCTCAGTATGACCGGAGTACTCGATCACACGATGATGCGTGTCGGCGACCTCGAAGAATCGGTTTCGTGGTACGAGACGCACCTGGAGTACGAAGAGAAGGACCGCTACGACGGCGACGGGTTCACGATCGCCTATCTCGGCCCCGAGAACATGGGCGAGGACGAGGCGCTCCTGGAGTTGACCGGCAATGAGGGCCAAGACGAAGTCGAGATCGGCGATTCGTGGGGGCATATCGCCGTCCGCGTCCGAGATCTCGAGGCCGCCTATGGGAAGCTCATGGACGGCGGCGTCGAGGATTACCGCGATCCCGAGTCCTGCGGCGGGCGGTACGCCTTCGTCAAGGATCCCGACGGCCACGAGATCGAACTCGTCTCGCGGGATCACGGTTCCCCGTGGAGCCTCGATCACACGATGATCAGGGTCGAGAACGCCGACGAGGCCATCGGTTACTGGACTCGGAAGTTCGAGTACGAACAGACGCGGCGCTGGGAGGCCGACACGTTCGCGAACTTCTTCCTCGAACCTCGGGGGGCTCCCGAAGACGCGATGAGTCTCGAGTTGACGTACAACTACGACGGCCGAAGCTACACGGACGGCGACGGCTGGGGGCACCTCTGTGTCCGCGTCGACGACCTCGAGGAGGACTACGAACAGTTCGTGTTACGGGAGATCCCCGTCGATCGCAGTCCCGAGGAGTGTGACGACATGTACGCGTTCGTCGAGGACTTCGAGGGCCACGAGATCGAGCTACTGGAGCGCGACCCCAACGCCGAGTCGCTGTTCCCCTTCTGAGCGTTCGCGGTCGGATCTTTCATCGCTCGAAACGCGACCGCAACACTGTTAATGTCTACCACAGAAAGATACGCCAATGGGACTCTATCATCCGCTTCGTCGAACTGAAATCCGTGTTACGGTCACGGTGTTCTGCCTGTTGGTACTGAGTGGCGTCGCGCCGAAGGTCTTCTCGGGGTGGATCCTGAAGCCGCTTTTCGGCTGGCACTGGTTCGGCCTGTTTCAGTTGCTCCCGGGACGCCCACCGAGGGAACTGTTCGCCGGGCTCCTCTGTGTGACCGGGTATGTCAAGAAAGCGCTCGTCGAAGTCGAAAACGAGCGGGCCTCGCTCGAGGCCGAACGCGACGCGTTCACGACGTTTGCCGACTCCGTTAGCCGGCTGGATGCCACCTCACAGCGATCGTTCGAGGCGCCGACCGCGACCCTGGTTTCGGCCTCCCCGGATCAAGAACAACTGGAGCGAATACGGGGCCGATATCGGGAGACTGTGATGTCTGTCCCGGGGTACGAACGGGAGTACGGCGAGACCCTCGAAGAGAACATGCGCGCCGAGTTCGGCGACGAACTGGCGACGGCGGTACTGGGAGGCCAGCAGTTCACGCCGCGGATCAAAACCCTGCTCGTCAGTCAGGCCAACGCCGCCGCGACCCAGCGCGAATCGCTGCTGAAGGCGATCGACGGCGAGCGATGCTCGTTGACCGAGGCCGAAGAACGGCTCGAGGCGACGGAAACGAGCCTCGAGCACCGCGGGGAACTCGAGTTGACCGAAGAGTCGTTCGAGACGCTCATCGATGCCGACCGGGAGTCACGACGCAACGAAACTCGGTGTGCGGAGCTTCTGCGGAACCGACAGCGAGAGATCCACCGGGAGGACCGCTGGCTGCGCAACTCCGGGGCAGCGTCGCTTCAGGGATATCTGTACCGCGGTCTCGACGTTCAGTTCCCGGTCCTCAACGCGGGACTCGAACGAATCAAACAGCTTCGCACACACCGTCGGATGGTCGGCCGCGTGATCGCCCGTCTGGACTGACACTCTCTCCGTACCGACGGCCGTCCGCCGGTTCCCGGGCACACGTGATCGACCTGCGTTCGCTGCCGCCGTGAGGCGACCGCCTCAGGTGCGATGCCCCCGGAGGCGTCCCGAGTAACGGCCCCGGGTTTTCAGAACGGGTCCCGCCAGGTATATGCCGGAGATGCGCGAGGTTTCTACCGTGAGACGCGATCGGACGGACACGCCGGCCGAGTCGATATCCGGCCCCGGCCCGTGCCGGACGGCGGAGCCACTCGAGTATCGGCGAACAGAGATCTCCGGATTCCGGACCGGCCGTGACCGGGAGGGATCGGCGTGACCGCCCCTTCGACGGCCCATCTCCGGCCGGAAACAGTTAGGGGTGACCTCGAGATAGATCTCGCGAACGCGGTCGAATCAGCCGAACTCGTCGAGTTGACTCACCGAACGACGTGCGGCAGCGGCGACCCGATTTCGGGACGGTGGCGGGGACTCGAACTCGTCGAACTGCTCGAGGGTATCGACCCGGACGCGACACACGTCGTCGTCGAATCGATCGACGGGTTCCGCGTCTGTGTCCGCATCGTGGACGTGATCGGCGGGGTTTTGGCGATCGATCGGGCGGATACCGACGCCGCCCCGACCGAGTGTCCACGCCTCGTTGCGCCGTCGCTGTCCGGAACGCGGCTGGTGCGGAACGTCTCCGCCGTCGAGGGGGTGCGGCTGTCCCCGGCGGCCGACCCGGCGACGCTCGAGCGGCTATCCCCCGATGACGACCCGTCCTGATCGAACCGGGGGCCGGGAGCTACGACCGCTTCGCGTCCGCCGCGGGGACCAGATCCCGGTGACGGAGGACGGCCGGCAGCGTGTCGCCGCTTTCTACGTCTTCCAGCCGGTAGGACGCACGATCGACTTCGAGATCGACGTCGGTATCCGCAGCGGTGTGTTCCTCCGGCTGACGGGTGAAAACGTGAGCGACACGACACACCGTCCCCTCGAAGGGGCTGTCGACGCCCTCGGCAGAGAGCCGAACTCGGACCCGATCTCCGACCTCGTAGGGCTCGTCGGGCGGCTGTGCGGGTTCGTTCATCGCGCCTCACTCGTAGTAGCTGATCCGCTCGACGACCTCGGCGAAGGCCACGGTCTCGGCGACGTCGGTGATCTCGATCGCGACGCGTTCCCCCTTCTCGGTGTCGGGGACGATGACGACGAACCCGCGCTCGATGCGCGTGATCCCGTCGCCCTGATCCCCGATGTCCTCGATCTCGACGCGGCGGGTATCGCCCACTTCGACCGGCGGATCTGGCGTCCCGTACTCCGTTTCGGTGCCGGAGGCGGGCTCGTCGGATGAGGAAGCTTCGTTCGTCGGCTTCTCCGATTCATTCGAGGCGGCCGTACCGAGGATCGCGATCTGATAGGTGTCGCCCGCCTGTAGGTTCCGATGCTCCAGTTCCCGTTCGGGGATCTCGATGACGGTCGTGTCGTCATCGGTCTCGATAGTCGCGGTAAACAGACAGCGGAGTTGGTCTGGGAGTTCCATGCGAATATACGTGTACACGGATACACGAGCCGAGGTACTTGAGTCTGCTGACCGGGAACGGGGTGAACAGACCGATCGTCGCGCCCACGATACCGAGAACGGCCCGGACGACGACGGCCGGATACCGGAAGGACTCCGTGGACCCGACTCAGCGCGACCCAGCCGAGGATCGGGTTGACGCCGAGCGCGATCGACGTGGCACCCACCCCGAGCCGCAGGCGTTCGGGCGTCGATCGGATTCGGCTCTCCGCGACTCGTGCTCACCCGTTATCTCGACGGGGCGGAGTCACGCGAACAGGAGTCGATGCCGAGCAGCGAGTACGCGGGGCAGTTCCCGACCGCCGCCGTAACGAGTAACACGGCCGCGAGAATCCCTAAGACCGGTGAAAGAGCGGTCGAGAGCGGGACGGCTCCGACGAGGATCGCTATCGAGGCGGCCCCCGTCACTGCGCCGATAGCCGTCCGTGCCCTCCGATCGATCGAACCGACGTTGTTGTCCATGCTCCGTCTACGACAGGCACGCGTATATAGTTGATGTTGCCCATAAAAAACAATACTACTTCAGATTTCAACACCAAGGGATCTATCGGTGGCTATTTACGTTTTCAGTATATCTCTGATTTCACAATATTAATACTCGCCCGGCACGTGTACACTGCCGTGATGGACCGTCAGAAATGCCGTTCGGTCGGCGCAGCGTTCGTACTCTTGCAGGGAGCGGTGACCGCACTTTTCCCGCAGCTGAGTGTCAAACTCACGAAACGGATGATCGGAAAGAACTTCGACAACGCTTCCAGACTCGAGGCGACCCCGACGTATCTCAGACAGCTCCGCGCGATCGGTGTCGGTATGATCGCCGCGGCCGGTACGGATCTCCTCCTGCAAAGCCTTGCGGGGACGGATACCCGCGCGTCCGGCACCGACCCGAGCGACGAACGCATCGACGCTGACGGAAGCGAGGAACCGAACTCGTAGTTACTCCGAACCGTCGTCGAGCTTGATGATCCCCTCGTCGTAGAACGATTCGAGCTCATCCGCCGAGGCCGCCGTCCGTTCGAGCAGCACTTCGAGCGTGTCCTCGCCGAGGTCCGGTCCGGTGTGTTCGACGCGACCCGGTGTCTCCGACATCTTCGGGAAGACGCCCGAGAGCGTCACCTCGCCGAGGTCCTCGTCCTCGACGGTGATGAGCGCGTCGCGTTCCTCGAGATGGGGGTCATCGTAGATGTCCTCGATGTCGTAGATCGGCGCGATCGCGGCGTTGTTCTCGTTGAAGATCTCGAGGACCTCCTCGCGGTCGTGTTCGGACATCCACGCCTGAATTCGGTCGTCGATCTCGTCGATGTGTTCGACCCGGTCGCTGTGGGTCTGAAACCGGGGATCTTCGGCCATCTCGTCGCCGCCGACGATCCGGAGGATCCGCTCGGCGATGCTCTGTGAGGACGCCGACAGCGCGACCCACTCGTCGTCGCCCGTCCGGTAGGCGTTCCGCGGCACCGAGTAGTTCGAGGCCCGGTTGCCCTGTCGCTCGCGGACGATCCCCTTCTGGTCGTACTCGATGACGTGATAGTTCATCAACGAGGAGAAGATCGGTTCGAGCAGACTCGTATCGATGTACTGTCCCGTCCCGCCGTTGACGTCCCGCCAGTAGAGCGCGAACATCGTCGCGAACGTCGAGTAGAGGCCGGCGAAGGCGTCCGCGAGCGGGAACGGCGGCAGCGTCGGCGGGCCGTCGGGCTGGCCGGTGAGATGGGCGAAGCCGCTCATCGACTCGGCGAGCGTTCCGAACCCGGGGCGGTCCTTGTACGGTCCGTACTGGCCGAACCCGGTCGTTTTGACCATCACGAGATCCGGGTTCGTCTCCGAGAGCGACTCCCATCCCAGGTTCCACCGCTCGAGCGTCCCCGGCCGGAAGTTCTCGAGGAAGACGTCCGCGTCCTCGACGAGATCGTGAACGAGCGCCTGCCCCTCCTCGTGGTGGAGGTCGATGGCGACGCTCTTTTTGTTCCGCGCCATCGCCTTGATCTGTAACTCCTCGTCGTGAAGCCCGTCACGGAGCGGATCGCCGTACTCGGGGTGTTCGATCTTGATGACCTCGGCACCGAAATCCCCCATCAGGGTGCCCGTCCAGGGCCCGGCGAAGATGCCGGCGGCCTCGAGGACGGTGACCCCCTCCAGCGGTAACTCGCCGTCGTGGTTCGACATTGTAGTCGGGCTACCACAGTCGGTTACAAGAAGGTTGCCATGTTAGGGGGAGCCAACGGTGGACCGTCCCGGCCCGTCTCCGGGGCGGGATACCGGACAAACAGAGCACACACCATGGTCGAACACACCGCATACGAGAGCATCACGGTCGATATCGAGGGCGACATCGCGACGATCGAGTTCCATCGACCCGAGAAGTACAACGCGTTGAACAACGACGTCATGCTGGATCTCCGACGCGCGTTCGATGCGATCCAACTCGATCGGGACATCGAAGCGGTCGTCATCACCGGCGAGGGCGACGACGCCTTCTCCGCCGGCGCGGACATCACCGAGTACGGCGGCCCGTCCGAAGAGCACGATCCCCTCCAGAAGGACCGACAGGAGCTATTTTATGAGATGTATCGAACCGCCCTCGACTGTCATGCGCCCGTCATCGCGAAGATCAACGGCTACTGCGTGGGCGGCGGGCTCATTCTGGCGATGTACTGTGACATCCGCGTCGCCGTGAAGGACGCGAAGTTCGGCGTGCCGGTGACCGACATCGGACAGATCCCGACCGGGGGGTCGACGCGACGGGCGATCGAACTCGTCGGCGAGGCGAAAGCGAAGGAACTCGTCTACACGGCGGGCTACATCGGCGCCGAGGAAGCCGAATCGATCGGGCTCGTCAACCACGCCGTCGAACGCGACGCGCTCGATGAAACCGTCGACGGGATCGTCGAGGCGATCACCGAGACGGGGACGAAAGCCGTCAAGAACTCGAAGAAGGCGATGAACGCCGCGGCTCGGGCCAAGAACCTCGATGAGGCCAGAGAATACGAGGCCGACGTCTGGTGGGAGCAGTTCGCGACCGAGGAGCGCCGGCGGCTCGTCGAGGAGTTCAACGAGTCCTGAGCCGATCGATCCCGGCGCCGTTCAGACGAGGTTCCGGAGCCACGATAGAAACCCCGTGCGTCCGGACGAACCCTCGGTGAGCTCCCACTCGGCCTTTTCGACGGCTTCCTCGATCGGGACGAACTCCCAGCCGGTTCGTTCGGCCGCCCGTCGGCCGTCCGCCGTGTCCCCGACGAGGACGTGTCGTCGGGTGTTCGTCCGCTCGCGCGTCTCCTGCAGCGTCAACCACTTGTCCCGACCGTCGGGAACGAAATCGAGATCCAACCCGTACGTCTCGACGGCGGACCGAACGGCATCGCTGTCGTTCCCGATCACTCCGACGTACCGGCTCCACGCTCGGGCATCGTCGAGGACGCCGTTCGGATCGTCGAGACGGTCCAGCGCGGCGAGCTCGAACGCGAGCGTCATCGCTTCCGTCGTCGACTCCGTCGGGGTTGTGTCCATCGGTCGCTCGTTAACGGCAAGGACTCGCACCAACAAAAACCTGTGTTCGCCGGGTCAGGGGACATCAATCTCCGGCTCGTTTCGACTGTACGAATCGGTTCGTATCATCCGGATCGGTTTTAAATAAACGGTCGCCAGCAGTACGAAGCAAAATGGGTGGTGACGACGATGTCCCAACGATCCCGCCACCGGAGCCGCCGGACGGCCGGGACGCCTGGTATGCGCCGTCAGTGCGCGACCAGTACGAGATCGTTTCCGGCGTCGTCGCGACGGTCTCCGAGGAGGGCGGGGCGTTCGGATACGAGGCTCGGACGCCGGCGCTGTCGGCACGGGCGAGACGCGATCTCGAGTCGATCGAGGCCCACTTCGAGGGGGCGGCGCTCACTCGGCCGCGGACGCGCGAAGGCGCGGCAGAACGGTTCCATCGGGGCTTCGATGAGCGATACGGACGGGCGATCGATCGACTGGCCGGGTGTGCGCCGAGCGGCCGCCGTCGGCTCGAATACCACGCGCTGGCGGAGCTACGATGCCTCGGGGAGCTGACGCCGCACGCCCTCGACGACGAGATCGGGATCGGCGATTACGGCGACGGTGAGCTTTCGGTCCATCTGACTGACTACGCGCCCGCCCGAACCGGAATGGCCGATCCGGCGTTCCTCGAGCGGTTCGGCGCCGAGCGAATCGAACGGTACGTGGTCGAGTTCGCGGGGTACGAGATCCCGGTCGTCCGGTACCGCGAACGACTGTTGGGAACCGATCCGTTCGAGCGAAAGTACGCGGTGATCGAGCCGGAGCTGTTCCCCGAGGACGAACGCCTCATCGCCGAATGTAAATCGCGGATCTGGGAGGCCGGAGTCGACGGGATCGACGACGAGTCGGCGTTCGAGGACCGAGTGACGATCGTCCGTGACCGGGCCGAGGAGATACTCTCCCGTCGGCTCGCGGCGACGAACGCCCGCGCGTGGGTGGATACGCTACGAAACCGCTGTCGTGAGGCGCTCGCCGAATACGGCGCCGCCGCACCGCCGATCGACCGGCGGTTCGCCGAGGGCCGGCTCGAGGATCTCCTCTATTACGTGCTCCGCGATCTGGTCGGCTACGGCCAGCTGACGGTGCCGATACGGGACCCGAACCTCGAGGACATCGAGGCCAACAGGGTGGGAGAGCGGATCAAGGTCGTCCCGACGGGCGGGGAGCGGGAACCGACGAACCTAGTCTTCGAGGCCGAACGGGAGTTCGTCGACGTCGTCACACAGTTGGCCGCCGAGGACGGCGTCGAACTCTCCTCGAGTCGACCCTCGGCGAAGGTGAACCTCGAACCGCCGGGGATCGAACAGACGATCCGGTGTGCGGTCGCGCTGCCGACAATCTCGGAGGGCGGGCCGCACCTCTCTATCCGAAAACAGGCCGCGGAGGTCCTCACGCCGGCCGATCTCGTCGCGAACGGCTCGCTGCCGACTGAGCTGGTGACGTTTCTGTGGCTGCTGTACGAACACCGGGGGGTCGTCCTCTTTTCGGGGCCGACGGGGGTCGGAAAGACGACGCTCATGAACGCCCACATGCCGTTCATTCGGTACGACGCCCGTCCGGTGAGCATCGACGAAGGGGCGCGGGAGGTGTCGCTTCCCCACGAGACGGGCGTGTCGCTGTCGACCAGGGAACACCACGATGAGTTCAAAGAAGTCTCGATGGCCGATCTGATGACCGAGACGAACTACCTCAACCCCGACACGGAGGTCATCGGCGAGATCAACACGGCCGAGTCGTTCGAGACGTTCAGCGAGGTGTTACAGACCGGTCACGGCGTCCTCGGAACGACCCACGCCGACGGGATCGAGAAGCTCGTCAACCGGATCATAGAGAAGGGTCTCGATCCGTATCTCCTGTTGGAGATCGATCTGGTCGTTTTCCCCCGGCACGTCGACGGCGAGCGATACGTCGGGTCGGCAATCGAGTTGCTCTCCGAACGGGAGGCCAGAGAGGTCGATTACCCGACGGAGACGATAGAGAAGGACGACGCGACCGTCCACTACAACCGGGTCCTCGAACGGACGCCGGCCGGTGAGTGGACGTTCGCTTACCGCCATCCGAAACTCGGGGACTCGACGGCCCGGCAGGGAACGCGGACGCTCGAGCGACTCGCGGATCGGACGAACCGCCCGTTAGCGGACGTCGAGTCGGAGTTTCACCGCAAACACGGCTACGTCGAGTATCTGGTTCGAGCGGGGGTCTCGGACGTCGACGCGCTGTTCGGATTCTTGAGCGATCTCCGGACCGACGAGGCGGCGACGATCGAACGGATCCATCGCCGAGAGACCGCCGATGAGTAGCCGCGTTCGCCTCGCGCTCTCCCACCTCGATCGGGGCCTGTACGCGATCTTTTCGCGACACGCGGGCCGACCGCGCCACGACAGGGACCGTGACCGACACCGGGGTGCGGCGCTATCGGTCGACTTCGAGACGTATCTCGCACGGGTCTACGGGCTCTCGTGGCTCGTCGGGCTCGCGGTCGGGTCGTTCGCAGCGGCCTTCGGGATCGTCCTCGTTCCGGTGGCGGCGGAAACGCTGACCGGGTTCGTCTCCGCCGCCGCTCCGGGCGAGGGATCGACCGTGCCGGTTTCGGACGACGCTCTCGTTTTGGGTGCATCGGTACTCCTCGCCGCGCTGGCGAAACGGATCACGGTCGCGCTCGGAGGGGCGTATCTCCGGTGGCGGGCGAGCGCCCGACGGGCGGCGATCGAGCGGTCGCTCCCGGGCGCCGTCCGGTACCTCCGGACGCTCGCCAACGGGAGCGAGGGACGGCGGACGATGCTCCGAAAGGTGGCGACGCGGGACGCCTACGGCGAGGCCGGGCGGGAGTTCGAACGCGTCCTCCGGACGGCGGCCGTCTCCGGGAGTCTCGATACCGGTCTCCGGACTGTCGCCCGGGACACGCCTTCGAAGGCGCTTTTCGCCCCCTTCCTGTTGAAGTTCCGCGAGCACGCAAGCCAGGGATCGGACTCGCTTCGGAACTACCTCGAAACGGAGTCGCGAATGCTCTCACACCAGCAGTCGCGCTCGAGACAGCGCGCCGGCGACTATCTCGAATTACTCGCGGAGCTTTTTGTCGTGCTTTTGGTGTTACCGGCGCTTTTCGTCGCCGTCGCCGCCGTCGCGAGTCTCTTCGCTCCGGGGCTCTCGAGAACGGTCGACGTTCCGGGCGAGCCGACCGTCCGGACGCTTTTCGTCTACGGGAACGCGGCGTTCGTCCTCGCCGTCGGCGCCTGCGCCGCGGTACTGGTCGCCCGACTCCGACCGTCGACACACAGCCGGACCTACGAGCGGCCGACGGGTCCTGAGACGCTGTGGACGGCGCGTTCGAACCCGGCGAGTGCGGCGTTCGTCTTCGCGTTCCCGGCCGTCGTCGTCGGATGGGGGTTGTGGGCGGTCGGCGAACCGCCCGTGAACGTCCTCGTGCTCGGATACGCGGCCTACGGACTGCCCGTCGGCACCGTCGCGGTGAGTCGAGCCCGCCTCGATGACGCGAAGGACAGGGAGATACGCGATTTCGTCCACGCCGTCGCCGGCTACGTGAGCCTCGGCCAGCCCTTCGAGACCGCCGTCGAATCCGTCGCCGCGGAGATCGAGTTCGGCGCGCTACGGGACGACGTCGAGGATCTCGCGTTCAGACTCGGGCTGACGACCGGAAGCGCCGGGATCGACACGCGCCGGGAGGCCCTCGAGCGGTTCGTCGCACGCGTCGGAACGCCGCTCGCCGAACAGACGATCGGACTCGTCACCGGCGCGCTAGCCGTCGGTAGCGACGCCGAGACGACCTTCGAGACGCTTCAGACCGAGGTCGGATCGCTGTATCACCAGCGCAAGGAGTTACAGTCCGCGCTGTCGGTCTACGTCACCCTCGGCTGGGCGATCGCGCTGCTCGCGATCGGCGTCGTTCTGGCGGTCGAACTCTACGTTCTCGAGGCGGTCACACGCCTTTCGACGACCGTCGGCGGAGCGCCGGTGACACGGTCGGACGCAACCGGAGCCGATACCGGTACGCGACAGCTGTACGTCGTGACGCAGGCGACGGTGATCGCGTGTGGCTGGTTCGCCGGCGTCGCCGCCCGCGGACGGTACACGGCCTTGCTCCACTCGTCGATGCTCGCCGTGATCTGCTATCTCGCCTTCGTCGCCGCCGGGGCGGTCTGACCGTCCGGAGCCGACAGCGACAAGCGGGGGGCGATCGAACCGCCGGGCGTGCAGCGGATCGGACTCGCCCTCGAGCGGGCCGGCGTGATCGAAGAGCGGCGGCTACGGGCGGTGACGGATCTGGCCTGGCCACGGATCGTCACCGGGTTCGCTATCATGTCCAAGCAGACGGTCGACCTGGCGCTGGTCGGGATCGCGATCGGATCGGCCGCCGTCGCGGGGCTGGCCTTCGCCGGCGCCTTCTGGTTGCTCGGCAAGTTCGTCGCCATCGGGCTGGCGGGCGGAACGGTCGCGCTCGTCTCCCAGCAGTACGGCGCCGGGAACGACGGACAGGCTTCGCTCGTCGTCAAACAGAGCGTCGTCCTCGCGGCCGTCGTCTCGGTTCCGGTGACGGCGGTGTTCGTGTTCGGCGCCGAGCCGCTCGTCGCGCTCGTCGGCGGGGACGCCGGCGACGAGGCCGTCGGCCACGGCGCGCTCTATCTCGCGATCGCCGCCCTCGGGCTTCCCTTCGAGTTCCTCAACATGATCGCGAGCCGAACGTACGCCGGGATCGGCAACACGCTCACGCCGATGGTCATCCGAAGCGTGGGGGCGGCGGTGAACATCGTCATCTCGGCGACGCTCATCTTCGGGTTCGGGCTCGGTGTCGCCGGAGCGGCGATCGGAACAGTCGTCTCCGTCGCGGCCGTCACCGTCGCTTTCGTCCCCGGAATGCTCGGTCGATCGTATCTCGGTCGCGGCGTGTTGCCGGTGCCGTTGCGATTCGATGGCCCCCTCCTCGCGCCGGACGTGATGGGCGAACTCGGGTCGGTTTCGACGCCGCTCGTCGGCCGCCGACTCGCCGAGGGCGTCGTGACGTTTCCGCTTTTGGCGATCGCGGCGACGTTCGGTCCCGTGGCGGTCGCAGCCTACGCCGCCGCTCGCCGCGTTCGGTCGCTCATGGACTGTATCTCGTGGGGTTTTTCGATCGCCTCGAGCACCCTCGTCGGGCAACACCTCGGCGCGGACGACGAAGGCGAGGCGACGGCCTACGGGGTCGAGATCATCCGCCTTTCGGCGGCGATTAGCCTCGTGACGACGGCCGTCGTCCTCGTCTTCGCCCGTCCGATCGCCGGACTCTTCGTCGAACCGGCGGAGGTCGACGCCGCGACGACGTTCGTCCGCGTCGCCGCCCTCAGCGCTATCGCGCTGGCGATCAAGGCCTCCGCGACCGGCGTGCTCCGGGGCGCGGGCGACACGCGGATCCCCTTTTATGCCGCCCTCGTCGGGTTGTACGTCTTCGCGCTCCCGGCGGCCGCCCTCGGCCCGATCACCGCCGTCGGCGTGATCGGGCTCTACGCCGCGCTGTTGTTCGAGGCAATCGTGCCGGCGATCGTAACGCTGTGGCGGTTCAACACCGGGGAGTGGCGGGCGGTGAGTAGACGGTACCGTCCGACGCCGGAAGCGGATGATTGACGCCGGGCCGACGGACGGGGCTCGTCCCCGCTCGACGCTTTCGGCGTCAGTTACCTTCCGGTAGTCCTTCCCGTATCGCCCGCGCGAAGACGGCCGTCACCTCGCGGATCGCTTGGGGGTCGGTCTCCTCTTTCGGGCTGTGGCTGATGCCGTCGACGCTCGGGACGAACACCATCCCCGTCGGAACGCCGGCGTGTTGGACGTTCATGGCGTCGTGCCCGCCGCCGCTCGGGATCGTTCGATACGGGACGTCCAACGAGGCGACGATATCGGTCACTCGCTCCCGCATGCGTTCGTCGAGTTCGACCGGCGAGGAGCGATCGACCAGTTCGGTCGCGACCTCGAGGTCGCGGTCGTCGGCGACGGACCGGATCGAATCGAGCACCCTCGATTCGATGTCGTCGCGGTAGGGTTCGTCGTTGCTCCGGATATCGATCGAGAACGTGACCTTGCCACAGACCTTGTTGATCGCGCCGCCGGCCGGCGAGAACTCGCCGACGGTCCCGACGAGGTCGCCGTCCTCGGCGGCGTCGCTGGCGATGGTTTCGACCGCCGTGACCATTTCGGCCCCGCCGGCGATGGCGTCCCGACGCAGCGTCATCGGCGTCGCCCCCGAGTGGTCGTAATCGCCCTCGACGGTCACGCGGTGTCGGACGGGGCCGCGGATGCTGCTGACGACTCCGAGCCGCTCGTCGGCTTCGTCCAGCACTCGCCCCTGTTCGATGTGGGTCTCGAGGAAGCCGGCGATACGGTCCATATCGATGGTCGGCTCCGAGAAGTTCTGCGGCGTGAGCCCCTGCGATTGCATCGCTTGCCACATCGGAACGTCGCTCTGGTCGGTCGCCGAGAGATCCTCGACGGTGAGCTGTCCGAGGGCTCCGCGGCTCCCGACAGCCCACTGGCCGAACCGGGAGGACTCCTCGCCGCGGAAGATCACGAGCGTCGGGGCGATCTCCGGATCGCCCCCGGCGTAGGCGGTCTGGATCGCCTCGAGTGCGACCACGACGCCGAGCGAGCCGTCCAGTCGGCCGCCGTTGTACACCGAATCGAGGTGGCTGCCGAGAAACAGCGAACGCTCGGCGTCGGGTTCGGGGGTCGCGAAGACGTTTCCGAGGTGATCGGTACGGATCTCGAAGTCGTCGTCGAGCTCCGAGCAGACGTACTCGATCGCCTCGGTCTCCTCGTCGCTGTAGGCCAGTCTGGTCACGCCGCCGTCATCGGTTTTCCCGATCTCCCAAAGCGCGTCGAGACGACGCCGAATCCGGTCGAGGTCGATATCCGAGAGTGTCATAAATACGTATCACAGTCCGTTGTAACGGAGATATACAACGTCATTCCGAACGCTTAAAAAGAATTCGCTCAGGGCGACGGGATCGAACGGTGGCCGAAACCGTCCCTGACGGAAACACGGCCACCGATCAGAATCTTTTTTTGGGTCCGGTGGCTGGGATGGACAATGTCCGAAATCGCAGACAAAATCAAGGCCGCCGGGGCGATAAAGAAGGGCAAATTCAAGCTCTCGAACGGCTCGCTTACGGATTACTACGTCGACAAATACGTCTTCGAGACTCAGCCGGACGTCCTCGATGCCGTCGCCGACGAGATCGCCTCCCGGCTCGATCCCGACGAGGTCGACGTCATCGCCGGCCCGGAGTTGGGTGCGGTGCCGCTCGTGACGGCCGTCTCGCTTCGAACCGGGATCCCCTGTGCCTACATCCGAAAGGGACAGAAACACTACGGGACGCAGGCCCGAATCGAAGGCAGCATCGAGAAGGGACAGCGCGTCGCGATCGTCGAGGACGTCACGACGACCGGTAACACGATCCTCGAAACGGCCGAGCTCGTCGAGGAGGTCGGCGGGATCCCGACGCATCTGATCGTCGTCGTCGACCGCAACGACGGGGCCGAAGAGAACGTCGCCGACGCCGGCTACGAACTCGAGTATCTCGTGCAGGTCGGCGAGGAACTCGACGTCGAGAACGTCTGATCGGGTAGCGTCTCTTTTTGATCACGACAGCGCGTCGGCGAGGGAACCGATACCGTCGACAGCGATATCCGGCCGGTGCGGCCAGCCGCCGAAGGGGTTTTCGTGGCGGTTCAGGAACCCACCGCGGGAGCCGACCGCTTTCGCGCCGATCAGGTCGAACGTGTGTGCGGTGACGAACAGGACTTCGTGCGGAGCCACCTCGAATCGCTCACAGCACAGTTCGTACGGGGCGGGGTGGGGTTTGTACGCCCCGGCCTCGGCGACGGAGACGACGCCGTCGAGGTCGGTCTCGAAGTTCCCGCGAACTGCTTCGAGCATGTCGGGATCGCCGTTCGAGAGGCCGACGAGGGCGTACTCCTCGCCGAGCCGGTCCAAGGCATCGCCGACGTCCTCGTAGGGGTGAAGCTTCTTCCACCGTCGGATCACGGCTCTGACCGCCGCGTCGGGGACATCGAGCCCGATCTGTTCGAGCCGGTAAGCGAGCGCCCGCCGGCTGATCTCTTTGAACGGCGTGTGAGGACCGGCGATCAACGAGTCGATCATCGAGTCCCGGAAATGCATCGCGAGGTATCGGCGAAGCAGGATCTCGGGATCGTAGTCGCTGCCGTGGGCCGAAAGCAGCTCTCCGAGGGCGGGAACGAGCGTCGACTCCCGATCGAGGAGTGTGTCGTATAGGTCGAACGCGACGACCTTCGTCTCCGCCCGGAGCGTTTCGGTCGCGATCGGTTGCATGCTAGACGGTCGCTGCGGGTGTGCTTAATACCGGCGGCAGGCGGACGATGTGATCCGGACTTGCTCAGAGCGCATCGATAATGATCGCTTCGAGGCCGTCCCGATCGATCCGGCGCGGGTTCCCGGCGAGCAGCCGTTCGAGTCGACTCGCGCGCTCGGCCAGATGCGAGACGTCGGACTCGTCGATGCCTAACGTCGAGAGCCCGCCATCGATCCCGACATCGGCCGCCAGCTTTTCGACGGCGCGGGCGGCGGCCTCGGCCGACTCGTCGCGGCTCAGGCCGGTCGTGTCCTCGCCGAGGATCTCGGCGATCTCGGCGTAGCGGTCGTAGGCGCTCGTCGCGTTATACCGCATGACGGCCGGCAACGCGTGGGCGATGGTGACGCCGTGTGGCGTGTGTTTGACCGCGCCCGCGGCCATCGCGATGGCGTGTGTCGCACCGAGCCCGGCGTTGGTGAAGGCGGCGCCGGCCATGAAACTCCCGAGCAACATCTCGCGGCGAGCCCCGAGGTTCTGTCCGTTGTCGACGGCGCTCCGGAGGTTGTCGCCGACGCGTTCGATCGCCGATCGGGCGAACAGGTCGGTGACCGGCGAGCGACCGTTGTAATCCGGCCGCTCGGCGCGGTGTTCGGGCGCCGGCTTGGCGTCGTAGGGGCGGGTTACGTAGGCCTCGATCGCATGCGAGAGGGCGTCCATACCGGAGGAGGCCGTCGGGCCGGGCGGCAGCGAAACCGACAGCGCCGGATCGAGGACGGCGGCGTCGGGGCGCTGATACCGACTGGAGATCCCGACTTTCAGGTCTTCGTCGGGCAGCGAGATGACGGTCACCGGCGACGTCTCGGCGCCGGTACCGGCCGTCGTCGGGACGGCGACAGTCGGGATCCCCGGTCCGGGGACGGGTTCGCCGCCGCCGGTGGGTGGGGCGACGTAATCGAGGACGTCGCCGCCGTGTTCGGCGACTACGCTCGTGGTCTTGGCGACGTCCATCGCGCTTCCGCCGCCGACGCCGACGACGAGGTCGGGATCGACCGCCTCGGCCTCGGCGATCGCCGCCTCGAAGACGGTCACGTCCGGATCGGGTTCGACGCCATCGAACACCGTATACTCGATCGAGCCCAGCGTCGCCGCCACGTCGTCGATGATCCCCGCTTCGACGAGCCCCGGGTCGGTGACGAGAAGCGCCGAATCGGCGCCGAACTCCCCGCCGATCTCGCCGAGCTCCTCGATCGCGCCGACGCCGTTGGTGACGTTCGGCGTGACGTTCAGCTCCCAGACGGATTCGGGCGTGTAGGACATACCGTGTGTCTCTCGAGGCGGCCGCAAAAAGATACCCGTTCGAGCGGGGACGGCCACCAAAACACTCTTGCGATCGCTGTCTGATCTCCCGTGTATGTCCGAGAAACCGGTCGTCTACCTGACGCGGGAGATCCCACAGGACGGCCTCGATCTCCTCGAGAGACACTGTGAAGTCCACGTCTGGCCCGACCCGGTCGAGCCGTCCCACGAACGGTTGATCGAGCGGCTCGCGGAGCTGGAGGCCGACGCGCTGTACTGTAACGTCGCCGACACCGTCGACGAGGCGGTGATGGACGCCTCGCCGAACCTCCGGGCGATCGGGACGATCTCGGTCGGTTACGATCACATCGACCTCGAAGCGGCCGAAGAGCGGGGGATCGCCGTCGGACACACTCCCGGCGTGCTCGCGGAGACGACGGCCGATCTGGGATGGGCGCTTCTGATGGCCGGCGCTCGCCGGATCGTCGAATCCCACCAGCGAGTCGAGGACGGCGACTGGGAGACGTGGGGCCCGACCGTCTTACTCGGCAGGGACGTCCACGAGGCGACGCTCGGCGTCGTCGGGCTCGGACGCATCGGGACTGAGTTCGCCCGCCGCGCCGCCGGGTTCGATATGGACGTCGTTTACAGCCACACGAGCCCGAACGAGACGGCCGAGGCCGATCTCGCCGACTACGGGATCGACGCCGAGTACTGCGAGCTCGACGAACTCCTCGACCGGTCCGACTTCGTCTCTTTGCACGTCCCGTTGCTCGAGGATACCCACCGCATGATCGGCGAGGCGGAGCTCCGGCGGATGGACGAGTCGGCGGTCCTCGTCAACACGGCCCGCGGCGAGATCGTCGATACCGAGGCGCTCGTCGCGGCGCTCGAAAAGGGCTGGATCGCCCACGCCGCGTTGGACGTCTCGGATCCGGAGCCGCTCGAACCCTCCCATCCTCTCATGGACTACGCCCCGGAGAAGCTGACGATCACGCCGCATATCGGGAGCGCGTCGACGGAGACCAGAAGCGAGATGGCCGTCATGACCGCCGAGAACGTCCTCGCGGGGCTTCGTGGCGAGACGCCGCCGTACGATGCCTTCGCGGACGCCGGGCTGACGTGAGCTGAACGGTAACGAGTGCGTACTTATAAGCTCTCACAGCGTACGTCGGACCATGGCACGTAGCGTACAACTGAAGAACGTCTCGACGGTGCTCGAGGAGGTCGATTATCCCGCCGAACGGGCCGCCGTGGCGGCCGAACTCACGGACGTCACACTGGTGTTGGCTGACGGCGAGGCGAACCTCGGGGAACTGCTCTCCGAGACCGCCACCGGAAGCTTCGACTCCGCCCACGATATCGAGACGGAGCTGAACAACGTCCTCCCGCGCGAAGCCGTCGGCGAACCGTACCAGTCCGAAGGCGACGCCTGAGCCGGGTTCGGATCACCCGTCCGGATCGATCGCCCGTTCGATCGGGGTATCGCCGCCGAAGAGTCCGATCGTCTCGCCGACCGTCGCTTCGTTCTCCAGACAGGCGAGGGTCGTCCCGGCGACGTCGGCCCGGGCGATGTTTTCTCTCTCGCCGCCGTGATACTCGAACTCCGCGGAGATCGATCCCGACGCCTTCTCGTCGGTGAGCGTCGTCGGCCGGAGGATCGTGGCGTCGAGGGAGGACCACTCGAGATAGTCGTCCGCACACCGTTTGGCGACCCGGTAGGGACGGATCGCGCCGCCGCCGGCCAGCGGATCGCTCGCGTTGTGCGCACTTATCATCACGTACCGATCGATACCGCCTTGGAGGCAGGCGTCGACGCTCCGTCTGGCACCCCAGAGATCGACCAAAAGCGTCTTGTCCCAGCCCGTGTTCCCGCCCGAGCCGGCCGTGAACACGACGGCGTCGGCGCCCTCCAGCGCCGATTCGAACTCCCCTTCGAGATCCCCCAATCGCGGTTCGCCGCCGCGGTCACGGACGGCGTCGAACTGCGACTTCTCGCGGACGATCCCGATCGGGTCGTGTCCGGCTTCGGCGAGCCGAGGCAGTAGTTCCCGTCCGATTCCGCCGTTGGCGCCGATGACTGCGACCTGCATGGTGTCGCGTACCGAGGCGGGCCGAACCGAAAGATGCTGTGGTCGTCGTTCGAAGATCTCCCGTAGTGAGGGGGATCGGTCCGGGTGAGCCGAGCCACCGACGCTTCAGAGCGAATCGAGCCGATACAATGCCACGAGAACGGCGAGCAACGCGGCCTCCAGGAGCTTGCTCACCATGGCGTACGTATCGGAAACGAGGTGTATCCAGACCGTCTCGACGACGCCCCCGTCGTGTCCGTGGGCGTGGATGTGCGGCCAGAAGCCGCCGTGATCGAGGACGGTGTGCCAGGCGACGTACCCGAAGACGAAGACGAGCATCAACGCGATACCGCCGAGGTACACCGCACGGACGAACAGGCCTTGATACACGAGCACGATACCGAAAACGATGAAAAAACCGGCGAGCGTGAACGCGAGCGGTCGGGGATCCAAAAGCGTTCCGAACTCGAGAAACATCACGAGTCGGGGGGCTCCGAGCCGCGGGTGGAGCAGATGTACGGCCGCGACCGCGATCGCCAGCACTGCCGCGATGTATCGTAGTTTTTTCACTCCCGATCTGGGGCGGCTTTCGCCACGTTCAGCCATCGCTTAACGTCGGTGGAGAGCGGTCAAAACCGTTCCGATCCGAACACCGGACCCCCTCGTTCTTCGGGCGTGGTGGCTCGGTTTACTCACCCGAAGCGAATCTCGGATAGCTCCCCTATTGTCGCTCGACACTGGACGGCCGGTGAACGTTTTTCATTACAATTCGAAACCCCAACACAACCGTACGACTCGAACGACATCCGATGGAGGAAGTTTTATTATCGAACGACAGAGCTAACGTGTATATGCTTGAAGTGCAGAACTTGACCAAGTACTACGGGGACTTACTCGCAGTAAATGACCTATCATTTAAAATAGGCGAAGGTGAGTTCGGAACGTTGCTCGGTCCAAGTGGCTGCGGGAAGAGCACGACGCTGCATACGATCGCCGGACTGATCGAGCCGACCGACGGCGCCATCCGTCTCCGGGGGGAGGACGTCACCGACCAATCGCCCGACGAGAGAAGCATCGGGATGGTGTTCCAGAGTTCGGCGACGTTTCCACACATGACCGTCGGCGAGAACATCGCCTACGGGTTGAAGATGAACGACTTCGCCTCGGACGAGATCGACGACCAGATCGACAAATACCTCGAACTCGTCCAGATCGGTGAGTACAGAGACCACAAGCCGAGTGAACTGAGCGGCGGACAGGAACGGCGCGTCTCGATCGCTCGCGCACTCGCGTACGAGCCGGATATCCTCCTGCTCGACGAGCCGCTCACGGGACTCGATCGCGTCCTCCGTCAGGAGCTACGCAACCAGATCAAGCAGGTCCAGCGGGAAGTCGACGTCACCACGCTGTACGTGACTCACGATCAGGAGGAAGCGCTCTCGATGTCGGACAAAATATTCGTACTCAACGACGGAGAAAAACAACAGGAGGGCTCACCGACGGAGATCTACGATCGGCCGGCCAACAGCTTCGTCGCCGACTTCGTCGGGAAGTCCACGACGTTCGAAGGGACGGTCGCTTCACACGATCCACCACGGATCGACACCGAATCCGGCCGGATCCCCGTCGGAGCGGACGCACTCGATGGGTTCGAGGAGGGTGAAACCGCCCGGCTGTACATCCGACCGGAGGACCTCGAGATCGCCCTCGATAGCGGGGAACGCGAAACCACGCTCGCCGGACAGATCACGAACACGGAGTATCTCGGGACCTACAGCGAGATCACCGTCCAGATGCAAGGCGGAACCGAGGCGATCGCCCACACCAGCACGTCGAAGGACTTCGATGTCGGCGATCGGATCACACTGGATTTCAGCCCCTCGAACGTCATCGTTCTAAAGATATGATCCGAAAGGACATTCCCCTCCCGGACATTGTAAAACGGTACGGATCAGCGAGGGGGCTCGTCGCCATCGGTCTCGGGTTCTTGACTGTTTTTTATATCGTTCCGATCCTCCTGTTGTACTGGCAGAGCCTGAACTTCGGTGAGGGAGGGCTGTTCGCGAACTACGAACGAGCACTGAGCGGGATCTACGTTCGGATCCTGTTCCGATCGTTCTACTACGGTGTGCTCACGACCGTTTTCACTATCGGACTGGGATACATCGCCTCGTATTATCTGGTGTTCAGGTCCAACAGGGAGAAGTTCCTGCTGGGCCTGGTCGTGTTGCCGCTTTGGATCGCCTACGTCATTAGATATCTCGGGATCCAGCTGTTTCTCTTCCGCTCGGGACCGGTCGTTGCGCTGTTCGGAACGGACTTCGGGTTCATCTTCTCGACCCGCGGCGTGGTGCTCGGGCTGACGGCCGTGTTTCTGCCCTTCGCGATCCTCCCGATATATAACTCGCTGAGCTCTCTCGACGAGGACCTGATCAAGGCATCGCGCGTCCTCGGGGCGGATCAGTTCCGAACGGTGCGATCGATCGTCTTCCCGCTGAGTCTCTCCGGCGTCGTCGCGGCCGGACTGATCGTGTTCATCCTCGCGACCGGTTCCTTCCTCGCGCCCGCCGTGTTGGGCGGCCCACAGAACACGATGATCGCGAACGTCATCGAACAGTCCTACGGGAACCTCAACATCGGACTCGCCGCCAGTCTCGCCGTCGTCTACACGACACTCCTGCTCGTCGTCATCCTGGCGTTTAACTCCTACATCAACCTCGGGGAGGTGTTGGGTGAGCTATGAACACCGATCGACTCAACCTGCTCGGCTATTTCCCGATCGTCTGGCTCGTTTACGCGCTGTTGCTCATTCCGGTAATCATGGTCGTCCTCACCTCGTTCACGCCGGGGGGCGCCCCGACGATCCCGACCGACGGGCTCTCCGTCAGATGGTACGGGGAGCTCGCACGGAGTACACAGATACTCAATGCGCTGTTCGTCAGTACTGTCGTCGCCGTCGTGGCGGCCCTCCTTTCGACCGCACTCGGTACCGTCACGGCGTTCGGTTTCGTCCGAAGCGAGTTCCCGTACAAGGAGTCGCTCTCGACGCTTCTCCTCCTGCCGTTGATGATCTCGCCGGTTATCACGGGACTGGCGCTCGTCCAGTACGGCGGAATAATGGGGCTTACGGGTGCGTATCCGCTTTTGATCCTCGGACACGTCCTGCTCACGCTGCCGTACGTCTTCTTGATCATCCGTGCGCGGTTGGTCACGTTCGACGAAACGCTCGAGGACGCCTCCCAGATCATGGGCGCGAACAAACTGGAGACCGTTGTCAACGTCACGCTCCCGATCATCGCACCGAGCCTTTTCACCGCGGTCCTCGTCGCGCTCGTGGTTTCGTTCGGCGAGTTCACGGCGACGCAGTTCCTCGTCTCACCCGGGACGACCACGGTACCGGTCATCATATACACGGAACTGCGGACCGGTCTCGAGCCGACGATCAGCGCACTCGCGACCGTGCTCACCGTGATCATGCTGGTGGCCGCGATCGCGGGAGAGTTCTGGGGAGAGGATCGGTGACGGACACGGTCGGCCCCGAATCCGTCATAACCTGTCCCGGATAGGCCGGATCCGTCCGCCGAACGCTCGTCCAGCGAGGCCAGAACGTTGCGAGGGAAGCAAGTCTCGTGACGTCCCCAAACTTTACTAACTATCTGAAATAAGCCATGTCATGGCATCCGGTGACTCGGATCGATCCGTGGAAGAAACGAACAGAAGAACAGTACTGAAAACTGTCGGAGCCGGGGTAGCGACTGTCGGTATCGCGGGGTGTGCTGACGACGACACGACGACGCTCCGATATCTCGGTTGGGGCGGGAATACACAGGACTCGGCGGAGATCGCCTTCGAGTACTGGGAGGAGGAAACCGGGAACACCGTCGAACACCAGTCCGCCGGCGGTGACGCCGAGTTCCTCTCGATCATTCGCGAGAACCCGGGGGATATCGATCTGTTCATGCCGACATCTTTCGGCGTTCACGCCGCGCGCGAGGAGGGGCTCCTCGCACAGATCGATTACGACGAGCTACCGAACTATCAAGAGAACATCCAGAACGATTGGGCGGATCGGCCGTACATCGAGGGTGACGCCGTGTTCCGTGACGCGCTGACACAGGGATACGCGGTCAACACCGATGAGGTCGACAGGGAAATGACCTCCTGGCACGACATCAAAGAGGCGGAGTTCGAGGGAGATGTCGGCCTCCGTGATCAGGCGACATCGCGTGTCACGAACTCGGCCGCGGCGCGCGGGTACGATATCAACGATGTCCCCGGCGACGACGACATCGTGGCGGAGATCAGAGAGGAACTCATCGAACAACACGAGAACACGTTCGGTTATTGGGGTGCCGGTGCGGAAGGGATCCGATGGCTCCGAGAGGGGCAGGGGAGCCTCGTCGAGACCTGGGGCGGCCGAACCAGGGCCCTCCAGCAGGAAGGAAACGACCACATCGAGTACGTCATCCCCGAGGAGGGGACGTCGACTATCACGGAGGACTGGGCGATCCCGGAGTCAAGCGAGAACGTCGATCTCGTCCACGATCTGCTGAACCACACCTTCCAGCGCGATATCATCGTCGAACTCTCCGATAACGTCGGCTATCCGGTTCCCGTCAACGATCCGCCGGAAGTGATCACGGACCTGCCGGACTACACCGCAGACCCCGACGACCTCATGTGGGTCGACTGGGAGACCGTCAACCCGGCGGTCGACGACTGGGAACAGATGTTCGAGGAGATCAAACAGGAGTAGACAGTCGATCGCCGCCGTTTTCGATTCACATCGTCGATCGAAAGAACGTCCCGTCGCGTGGGTCGTCACACGATCCGGAGGCCGACATCCATCTCGTTGATCGGTTCGGACCCGCCTTCTGTGACCCTGATCGTGTTCTCGATGCAGGCGCTTCCGATCTCGGGGAGAATGATCCCCGGTTCGATGTTCAGGAACTGTCCGTGCCGTAGCTTCCGCGTCTCACCCTCTCTGATCGTGGGTGGGGACGAAATGGTCGTTCCGATGCTGTGACCGAGATAGATCGCGTTAAGCCGGTCTTGGTGGCCTGCCGTCCGTGCGATCTCGTGTCCGGCCTCCCAGACAGCGTGGCCCGGGACGCCCGGTTCGATCGCTTCGAGCATCGCTTCGTACATCTCCCGGCAGACCTCATAGAGCGCCCGCTGTTCCGCCGAGGGATCGCCGATACAGATCGTGCGATCGCAGTCCACGTAGTAGCCGTCGTGACAGACGATCAGATCGACCCAGAACATCTCCCCGGGTTCCAGTTCCGTCTCGGTGTGGAGATACGGCTGTAGATTACTCCGAGTTCGGCTGAACGAGCCGACGTCGACGTGCGTGGATATCGTATTCCCATGAAGGAACTCGGCACCCAACTCGGCCATCGCCTCCAGCGCCTCGAAACAGACCTCCCGTTCGGTTGCCCCCGGACGACAGGCGGAGACGAACGCCTCGAGCCCGGCGTCGGCGATCGCAGCCGTTTCCCGTATCAGTTCGGCGTCGTACGGCGTGGGATCAGTCACGAGCGCCGGCCACAGCGCGTCCAGTACGGAGAACTGCGTCGAGCCGGGCAGTTCCGCGAACGCTTGCCACAGAACCGCCGGAAGTTCGAGATCGGGGAACGCAACGTTCCCCCCGTCGAGACCCGTATCCGAAAGCGCTCCCTCGAGACGTCGGCGGAGGGATCCGTGCTCCGCGCCGAAGTCGGCCGGAACCGTGCGCACGTCGTCGATCCAGGTCATCCGTTCGGCGTCGGACCGGTGCCACTCGCGGTCGATCAGCAGAATCGGGTCGGACTGCCGCGGCAGAATCAACAGCGAACGAGCTCTCGGGAACACGTGGACGTACCCCGTGAGATAGCGGATCGGGTCCGGTGTCGAGCCCGTTCCATAAACCACCACGCCGTCGACACCGTGTTCATCGAGGACGTCGTAAACCCTCTCGATCCGACGTTCGAACTCGTCGTCAGGGGGTCGGGGCGGAACGCCCTGCGCTTTCCGTAACTGAGTGTCGGTCATCGTATAATCCCCGGTACTATCACACTTAGTTCTGTGGTCGAGGAATGACTGCGACGTCAATCGGAACCGTCCTCACCCGTTTTCGGCCGGTCGGTCGAGCTCACCCGTTCGGCTCCTCGTCACCGAGATCGATCGTCGCGCTTCCCGACAGCGCCTCGTTGTGTTCGAAGGCGAGCGTCTCGTACTCCAACGTCTCCTCGATGGGGGCCGCCGCGTTCAGTGCTCGCTTGTTCAACGCGAGCGCGTTCGCCGATTTGTTCTCGACGAGATCCCTTGCGACGTCCGAAACGCGGCCGCCGATCTCGTCGGAGGGGTAGATCCCCGAGACGAGTCCGAGATCCTCGGCCTCCGCAGCGTCCAGCTCTCTGCTGGTGATGATCAGCTCCCGTGCTTTGCCGTCGCCGATAATCGCGGGAAGCAGTTGCGTCGAGGCGTTCGAGACGGTCACGCCGATCTCCGATTCGGTCATCTTGAACGTCGTCTCCGGCGTCGCATACCGGAGATCGAACGACAGAGACCACTCGAAGGCGCCGCCGACGACCCACCCATCGAGCTGTCCGATGACGATCCCGTCGAACGCGCGAACCCGTCTCGTGATCTCTTGGAAGAGCTCGATCTCCTCGTTTCCCTGCGTTATCTCGTCGATATCGGCGCCAGCGGAGAACGAATCGCCGGCTCCCCTGAGGATGATCACGGAGAACTCACCGCTCGCGTCCTCGAGCGCCGTGACGAGCTCGCGAAGGAGTTCGGTACTCAGCGCGTTCAACGCGTTCGGACGATCGAGCGTCAGTCGCAACACGTCGTCGTCCACCGTCTCTCTGCGGAGTACAGTCATACTGTGTCTGTTCCTCACTACGACGATACATTTGTGTTTTGTCGGATGATCCCGATACCGTTACGGCTTCGAATACCCTCCACCGGAGTGGATCGGACCAGATTACTTTTATCGGGCCTTCCTGTACTGGCAGGCGTGACAGGTGCGTACTCATCGATCGACCTCCGGGAGTTCGCCGACGCGCCCTACGAACGGGTCTCGGAGGCGTTCGAATGGGAGATCCCGAAGGAGTGGAACGTCGGTCGAGCGATCTGTGACGTCCATTCCGAAACCGGCCGGACCGCGCTCCGATACCGGCGGGGGGACGGCGGGACCGTCGAGCGCTCCTTCGGTGACATCGATCGTCGCGCGAGCAGTCTCGCCGGTTGGCTACACGAACGTGGAACCGGTCGCGGCGATCGGATCGGGATCGCGCTCCCACAGCGTATCGAGACGCTCGTCTCGCACGTCGCGACGTATAAACTCGGCGCGATCGCGGTCCCGACGTCCGTCCTCACGGGGACCGACGAGTTGCGGTATCGACTGAACAAGGCCGACGTCTCGGCGCTGATCGCTGCTCCGGAGACCGTCGACGCGGTCGACTTCGACGCGGTCGATCTCGAGACGTGTCTGGTCGTCGGAGCGACGGACGAACACGACCGGTGGATCGACGCGCTCGAATCCGGTGACAGTTCGTTCGAAACGCGGACGACAAGCGCCGAGGACCCGTGCATGATTACGTTCACGAGCGGCACGACGGGGCACCCGAAGGGGGTCGTTCACGCTCACCGCTGTCTGGCACCGTATCATCTCGGCTTCGAAGTGATGGCCGAGTTCCCGGGAGACGACGCCGTCGTGTTCACGCCGGCCGATTGGGCGTGGATCGCGGGGACGTTCGACACCACGTTTCCCGCCTGGTACAACGGCCAGACGGTCGTCGGCTACGAGTCGGACACGTTCGTCCCTTCGGACGTGTTCGAACTGCTGGAGACGTACGGGGTCACCCATTCGCTTTTCACCCCGACGATGCTCCGGATGATGAAGGGATCCCCCGTCTCACCGGAGAGTTACGATCTCGATCTGGACGTCGTCATCACCGGCGGCGAGCCCTCATCCATGGAGCTTTTCGAGTGGATCGACGACGCCTTTTCGGGTGTCACGCTCAACGAACACTTCGGCCAGACGGAAGCCGACCTCCTGACGACGAACAGTGCGGTAATCACGGGTCGACGGAGAACCTCCGTCGGCCGCCCGATACCGGGCCACGAGGTGGCGATCATCGACGATACCGGCGAACGACTGCCGGCGGGTGAAACCGGTCGGATCGCGGTCGCCAGCCCGGATCCCGCGATCATGCTCGAATACTGGGACGAGCCGGAAAAGACGGACGAGGCGTTCATCGACGGCTGGCTGGATACGGGCGATCTCGGCTATCGGGACGAGGACGGGTTCTTCTGGTTTGCGGGCCGCGGCGATGAGCTCATCGTCTCGAGCGGCTATCGTATCTCCCCGGTCGAAGTCGAACGAAAGATCGAGGAACACGAGGACGTCCGGGACGCCGTCGTGTTCGCGACGTCCGACGAACGCCGTGGCACGGTCGTCACGGCGGCGGTCGATGCGGCTCCGGAACGGGACGAAGACGAACTCCGCGAGGAGATCGTTCGGCTGGTGAAAACGGAGAAGGCGAAATACAAGTACCCTCGGCGGATCGAGTTCGTCGACGGCGTTCCACGGACTTCGACGAACAAGACCGATCGGGAGTCGATCAAACGGCGATTCGACGGCGAGTGACGAATTCGAGACGCCACACACCGAACCAGATCCCTATCGTATACTCCTGTAGAGGTAGCTTCTTGGTATTGGCGGCAGATTGTCGGATATGGCCGGCAAGCAGACCGAGCGAAACGAGATAGAGCGGCTCGACAAGGAGTATACCCTGGGAACGTGGACACGCCAGCGGGACTTCGATCCGACACAGATCGTCGACACCGAGGGGCCGCGGATCGTCACCGCCGACGGCGATTCGATCCTCGATTTCAGCAGCCAGTACGTCTGTACGAGCCTCGGCTACGACGCCGAGCGGGTGTGTGACGCCGTTTCCGAGCAGATCCGTGAGGTACCCTACGTAAACCCGGGCTGGTCGACCGAGCCGCGGGCGAAGCTCTCGGAGAAACTCGCCGAGATCACCCCCGGCTCGCTGAAAAAGACGTTCTACTCGACGAGCGGCACCGAGGCCAACGAGGTCGCGTTCAAGATCGCCAGATCCTACACGGGAAACCACAAGATCCTCTCGCGGTACCGCTCGTATCACGGCGCGACCGCCGCCTCGCTGTCGGCGTCGGGCGATCCACGCCGGGTCGCACAGGGGCCCGAGATCCAGCCGGAGGTCCCCGGGATGGTGAAAGCGCCCGACCCCTACGCGTACGGTTCGAGCCTCGACCCCGAACAGAGCCTCGAGTACATCGACGAGATGCTCGAACTGGAGGGCGGGACGGTCGCCGGTGTGTTGGTCGAACCGCTCGTGGGATCGAACGGCGTGTTGACGCCGCCGGACGATTACCTGCCCCGACTGCAGGAGATCGCTCACGACCACGGCGCGCTGTTGATCTGTGACGAGGTGATGACCGGCTTCGGGCGGACCGGCGAGTGGTTCGCCTCGACGCTGTACGGGGCCGAACCCGACATCATCACGATGGCGAAGGGGCTGACCGGTTCGTATCAACCCCTCGCGGCGACGACCGTCACCGAGGAGATCGCCGAGCACTTCGAGGACAACCTCCTCAACCAGGGCCACACGTTCTCCGGACATCCGGTCGCCTGTGCGGCGGGGGTGGCCGCGGTCGAGACCTACGAGGACGAGGGGCTCGTCGAGAACGCCCGCGAGATGGGCGCGTATCTGAAATCCGAACTCGAAGCGCTGGCCGACCGACACCCGAGCGTCGGCGAGCGCCGCGGTGTCGGCCTCCATCAGGGACTCGAACTCACCCGGAGCGAGGAGAAACGGGTGCCCTTCGAGGAGCGAAGCGACAAGCTCTCCGGGGAGAAGACGGTGCTCAAAGAGGTCGGGGCGAAAGCGCTGGAGAACGACGTCTACTTCTACACGTCGGTGAACACGATCGTCGTCACGCCGCCGCTGACGATCACGGAAGCACACGTCGACGAGGCGGTCGCGGCGCTGGACGAGGCCCTGAAGATCTCGGACGCCAAGATGGAATAGCGTTTTCGAGCCGTCTCTTTTGTTATCCGATCTCCTCGAGTACCCGTTCGATAAGAGACGACGCCTCCGGATCGGTGAGTTCCTGCGGCGAGACGGTGAACTCCCCGAGATGCACGCGTCGCTCGCCGAGCCACACGCGCGGATCCCCGCGGCGAAGCGAGCGGACGAGTTCCAGCGCCGAAAGCGGTGCGGTCTCCCGAACGCGGCCAAGTACCTTCGGCACGCCGCTGGCCTTGTCGTGTCCGTCCGAGAGCCGTATCTCGAGATGCGGGCTCGAATCGAGGCCGTCGGCGATCCGTTCGGCCCGTTCCCGCCAGGTCTCGAGCGTGGCCTCGTGGTCCTCCTCGAGAAAGCCCTCGAGGGCGACCATCAGTCCGACGATCTCTTCGGGACCGACCTTCAGCGGCCGGCCGAGATTCGTCGCGGGCGTTCCCTCGGGGAGTCCCGTCCGATCGATCAGCGTTTCCGGGGGCTCCCACAGATCGTCGTGATAACCGTCGGGAAGCTGTTGGAGCGCGATCGATCTGACGAGATCTTCCCGCCCCGAGACGATCCCGGTCGATTGGGGGCCGCGGATTCCCTTCCCGCCGCTGAACACGACGAGATCGGCGCCCTCCTCGTGGAACCGTTCGAGGTTTTCCTTCGGCGGGACTTCGCTCGCCGCGTCGACGATGACCGGAACGTCGTGACCGCTTGCGACCCTCGTTACCGTCTCCAGATCGAGGACGTTGTGGGGTCGCTGGACGTACGCGATCGCGGCGGTCCGTTCGTCGATCGCCGACTCGATCTCCCAGGGTTCGACCCGATCTGCGCCGCCGTCGATTGGGTGATGGGAGACGTGTCCGAGATCGATCAGTTTCGCCCCGCTGGCCCGTAACCCGACGTCGTATTTGAACCGGTGGGCTCTGGGGACGAGGATCTCGTCCGGGAACCCGCTCGTATCCGGCAGACTCGCCATCCTCGCGTAGTCGTCACCGGCGAGGCAGGCGGCCGCGGCGAGCGTCAGTCCCGCGGCCGAACCGGCGGTGACGACCCCGGCGTCGGCCCCCGTCGCCTCGGCGATCAACTCGGAGGCTCTCGCCTGCAGTTCCGGGACGTAGACGTGCGATTCGGCGGCCCGCTCCATCGCCTCGACGACGCCCTCGCGTGGGCGTGCGCCGCCGACCTGCGTTCGGGTGCCCACGCCGTTTATGACCCGCCGGGCGCCGAACTCCTCGTATATCGTGTCACCGTCTGGCATGAATGAACGGATCGCCGACAGGAACAAAACTCTTTGCGGTTCCACTCTCGGTCCGGCGCATCAACGGGGGAACTAAGAGCGCTCCGTGGAAGAACAAAACATGTCCGTAATCGACCTATCGGTGACCGGTGGGCGAGTGCTGCTCGACGGCGAACTCCGGGCGGCGACGCTCGGCGTGACCGACGGCGAGATCAGTCACATCGTTGCACCCGACGTCGCGCTCGAGGCGAAAGACGAACTCGTCCTCGAGGGAGAGATCGTCCTCCCGGGGCTGGTCGACGGCCACGTTCACTTCCGGGAGCCGGGATACACCGAAAAGGAGGGTATCGAGACCGGAACCGCCGCCGCCGCCGCGGGCGGTATCACGACGGTGATCGAGATGCCCAACACCGTTCCCCCGGTGCTCACCGTCGATCGATTCGAGTCGAAGGCCGATCTGTTCGAGTCGAAGTCCCACGTCGATTTCGCGCTGTTCGGGGCGATAACCGAGGAGAACGTCGGCACCGGCGACATCGCGGCGATGGCCGATGCCGGTGCTACGGCGTTCAAAACGTTCATGGCGACGAGTTTCGGCCCGCTTTTGATGAGCGACAAGGGCGAGCTCTACCGGGCCTTCGAGGAGGTCGAGGCGTCCGATCGGCCGCTGTATATCCACGCCGAAGACGAGGAGTTCCTCGATCTTTTCCGGGACCGTGCGATCAAAGCGCACGGCGAGGAGATGGCAGCGTTCTTCGAGGCTCGGCCGGAGATCGCCGAGACGACGGCCGTCTCGGACGTGTTGGACATCGTCGTCGACACCGGGACTGAGACGGTCATCGTCCACACGACGACGGCCGAGGCGATCGATCGGACGCAGGCCGAGAAGGCGGCCGGACAGCCGGTCTGGACCGAGGTGACGCCGTATCATCTCGCCTTCAGCCGATCGGACATCGAGGAGATCGGGCCCCACGGCATCGGAACGCCGCCGGCCCGCGACGAGCCGAACCGCGAGGCGCTGTGGGATCGAGTCGAGTCCGGTGACGTCGACCTGTTCGGCAGCGATCACGCCCCGCACCGACTCGAGGAGAAAGAGCGACCGCCGACCGAGGTCGCACCGGGGATGCCGCAGCTGGAGACGGCGCTGCCGTCGCTGCTCGATGCGGCGTCCCGCGGTCGGCTCTCGCTTCCGAGGATCGCGGAGCTGTACGCCGAACGGCCGGCGCGGATCCACGGACTCTATCCGAAGAAAGGGACGATACAGGTCGGCTCGGACGCGGATTTCGTCGTCGTCGACCCCGACGCCGAGTGGACGGTCGACGCGGGGGCGTTCGCCTCGGCCGGCGAGTACAGTCCCTTCGACGGGATGACGCTCACCGGCCGCCCGGTGGCGACGTATCAACGCGGGCGGCGGATCGCCGAGGACATGCGCCCCGTCGGCGAGGCGGGGCAGGGGGCGTTTCTCACTCGGTGATTGGGCCGGCGTTCCCGGCCGCGTCGAACGAACTCTCTTCGAGCACGAACATACATTTCCGTCCGTGTCGATGTGTCGATATGGCATTCGACAGCAAGTTCGAGAACGGACGGGTCGTCACGCCCGACGGGGTCGAGTCCGAGCTCTCGATCGGGGTGAGGGACGGCACCATCGCGGCGGTCGGCGATCCGGCAGAACTCGGTGCGGCCGACCGCGCCGTCGATCTGGACGGACAGTACCTCCTGCCGGGCGTCGTCGACGGACACGTCCACGTCCGATCGCCGGGACAGGAGTACAAAGAGGACTGGGCGAGCGCGACCGCCGCGGCGGCCGCCGGCGGCGTCACCACGCTCGTCGCGATGCCCAACACCGACCCGATAATCGACTCTCCGGAGACGTTAGCGCAGGTCTACGAGATCGCCGACGGCGACGCACACGTCGATTTTCAGTCGTATGCGGTGTTGACATCCGAAAACTACGATCGGGTCGAAGCGCTCGCCGATGCCGGGGCAGCGGGTTTCAAGGTCTTTCTCGGGACGACGGTCGGTAACATCGATCCGCCGGACGACGGCGAGTTGTACGCCGCCATGGAGCAGGCCGCCGAGATCGACAAACGGATCGGCTTTCACGAGGAGAACGACGACATCCTGACGTACTTCGAGACGCGGTACAGAGCCGAGGGGCGCAACGATCCGATCGATCACGCCCACTCGCGACCGGTCGTCGCCGAGGCGGAGGCGGTCTCGCGGATCATCCTCCTGGCCGACCACGCCGACTGTCCGGTCCACATGTTCCATCTCTCCTCAGGAACGGGTGCGGAACTCGTCGCCGAGGGGAAGTCCGACGGCGTGAACGTCACCGCCGAGACCTGTCCGCATTACCTGTGGTTCACCGAGGACGTATTGAACGAGAAGGGAAACGTCGCCCGTATCCAGCCGCCGATCCGAAACGCCGACGAGCGCGAGCGCCTCTGGGAGACCGGAATGGACGGCGGGGCGGTCGACTGTATCGCGACCGATCACGCGCCACACACCGACGGGGAGAAGGGCGCCGGCGAGCCGTTCGGGAACACCTGGGAGAGCGCCGCGGGGTTCGTCGGGCTGGAATCGGAGGTCGGCGTCATGTCGACGTTCGTCTCGGAGGGGCGGCTCTCCCCCGAACAGTGGGCATACATGCACAGCACGCGCCCGGCACAGATCTGGGGATTGTACCCACAGAAGGGCTCGCTGGCCGTCGGAACCGACGCCGACTTCACGATCGTTGATCCCGGGGCCGAGTGGACCCAACGGAAGGAAGATCTCCACTCGAAGAGCAAGACGACGCCGTTCAACGGCGAGCGCTTCGTCGGGGAACCGACGATGACCGTCGTCCGGGGCGAGGTCGTCTACGAGGCGGGGTCGTTGGCCGCCGAGTCGGGATACGGCGAGATCGTTCCGGCCGACGGGACGACGTCGAAGGCGGTCCCCCGGAGCGTCCCGGAGCGCTGAGTCGAGTTCACCCGAAAGTTCGGGATTCGACGTCGAAACGATGTATCCACACATCCATCGCGCGGGACCGTCCCGACCACGACGGACATAGGTTTTTAACCTCCTGTGGCGACGCTACATTCCATGGGACTTTCAGTCGCGCTTTCAGGGGATGCGATCATCAACCGACGCGTGTCGATGTGTTCGGACGAGGGGTTCCGGTCGCTGATGGAGCAGTTTCAGTCGGCCGATATCGGGTTCACTCACCTGGAGACGCTGTTTTTCGACTACGACGATCCGGAAGTGTACCCCGCGGCGGAGGCGGGCGGCACGTGGATGCGATCGGAGCCCGAGATCGTCGAGGAACTGAACTGGGCGGGGTTCGATATGGTGTCACACGCCTCGAACCACGCGCTCGATTACTCCTACGGCGCCCTCGAGTCGACGTGGGACACCCTCGAGTCGGCCGGGGTCGATCACGCGGGGACGGGCCGGAACCTCGCCGAGGCCCGGACGCCGACCTACCGGGAGACACCGGGCGGTCGGGTCGGCCTCGTCTCGATGACGACGTCTTTCACCCCCTGGAGCAAGGCGGGGGAAGCCCGCCGCGACATGCAGGGGCGACCGGGGACGAACACGCTGGATACGTATTACGCCGCGAGTCCGGCGTACATCGAGACGATACGGGACCTCGCGAAGGCCGCCGGACTGTGGATCACGCCGGGCGAGGCCGGCGAGTGGCTGCTGAATCCTCCAGGAATCCACAACACGATCTACCGGTTCGTCGAGGACGAGAGCGTCGACGGAATGGTTCGCGTCATCGACGAGGCCGACCGGGAGGGCAACCTCCGGGCGGTCGCCGAATCGGACCGACAGGCGGATCTCACGATCGCTCACGTCCACACTCACGAGTGGGACACGGAAGGGGATCTGAGCGATCCCGCGCCGTTCCTCCCGCCGTTCGCGCGCGAGTGTATCGAAGCCGGGGCCGACATCGTGCTCTGTCAGGGGAGCCACGCGCCGCTTCGTGGGATCGAACTGTACGAGGGCTGTCCGATCTTCTACGACCCGGGCGATTTCTTCATGATGAGCGATACGGTCGAGCGGCTTCCATCGCGGTTCTACGACCGCTATGGTGCCGGGCCGGACACGCATCCCGCCGAGGGGATGCCCGGGGAGGCGTTCGAAGCCCGCGGCGTTTCGAGCATGTTCGGCGAGGACGACGACTCCGATTCCGACTACGGCGGCAGAGTCGAAAGCCCGCCGGGCGGGTACTTCTCCGGGAAGGTGATCGGCAACCTCGTTCCCGTCTGTACGTTCGACGAAGAGCTCTCGCTCGAGGGAATCGAACTTCACCCCGGATACCTCCGTGACTCGCCGACGGTGTATAAAGGCGTTCCGACGCGGGCGAAGGGATCGAAGGCGGAAGCAATCATCGAATACGTCGGGGAGCTCTCCGAGCCGTTCGGGACGACCGTCTCCTTCGAGGACGGGACCGGTCACGTCTCGGTATAAAGCGGAAGCGAAAACACCGCGGCGCAACGGGATACTGTTTTATTCGCGGGCCGAGGAGACGTCCGTATGCGAGTAGAACTCGATCGGGAACGGTTCGTCGAGACGATGAAGACACAGGCCGAGATCGGCGGGACGGAGGGTGGGGGGCTGCACCGCCTCGCGCTGTCCGATGCGGACCGGGAAGTCCGGGATTGGTTCAACGAACAACTGGACGCGGCGGATCTGACGGTTCGGATCGACGAATTCGGGAACATGTTCGGCCGACGGGCCGGGACGGATCCGGAGGCCGATCCCGTGATGGTCGGCTCGCATCTGGACTCACAGCCTTACGGGGGGATCTACGACGGTGCGCTGGGCGTTATCAGCGCGCTGGAGTTCATCAGAACCCTCGACGACGAGGGTATCGAGACGGAACGGCCGATCGAGATCGTCAACTGGACGAACGAGGAGGGCTCGCGGTTCCATCCGGCGATGCAGGGAAGCGGCGTCTGGGCCGGCGCCCACGACATCGAGGAGGAGTACGAAAAGACCGACACCGACGGGAAGACGTTCGAGGCGGAGCTCGAACGGATCGGGTACAAGGGGGAGCATCCGGCCTCGCCCCTGACCGACTACTCGGCCTATCTGGAGCTCCACGTCGAACAGGGGCCGTATCTGGAGCGCGACGACAAAGACGTCGGTATCGTCACCGGGATCGTCGGGTTCAGCTGGGGTGAAATCACGTATTACGGCGAGGCGGACCACTCCGGGCCATCCCCGATGTATTCGCGATCCGACGCCCTCGTCGCGGCGACGGAGGTCATCGACCGGATCCGGCGGATCCCGTCGGATCTCGGCGATCGGACCGTCGGTACGACCGGCTACATCGACGCGAAACCCAACTCGATCAACATCATCCCCGAGGAGGTCACGTTCACGTGGGACTTTCGGGATCCCAAAGACGAGATCGTCGAGACGGCCGTCGAACGCGTTCGAGAGGAAGCGAAGGTCGCAGCCGAGCGGGAGGGCGTCGACTGGGAACTCGAAGAGCGCATGCGGGCCGGAAGCGTCGACTTCGCCGATCGGTGCGTCGAGGCGATCGGGTCGGCCGCCGAGGACCTCGGCTACGACGGGCAGCGTCTGGTCAGCGGCGCCGGACACGACGCAACCCACATGACGGAGATCTGTGACACCGGAATGGTCTTCGCCGTCAGCGAGGACGGCAAGAGCCACAACGAGGACGAGCACACCAGCTGGGACGACTGCTATGCGGCCGCCAACACGATCGCCAACGCCGCACTCGAGTTGGCCGAGCCGGATGTCTGAACGGCCCGTGTGAAACTGTGTTCGACACCGGGGCGTCGCTGATTCCTTCGAAGAACTCTCGGGATCGATCACCCCGTTTCCTCTGTCAAGCCCCGATGAACGGTCGGTCGAAATCTGTCGAACGTCTGCGTTCGGTAGAGAAAAGCTGATTACGATCCGTTTCGCCGCCTTCAGCATGACGAGTTCAGACCGCGTTCGGTACCACACCTCTCGAGAGACGGTCCCGGAAGACGGCCGACATCACTACGACGCGATCGAAGAGAGTCGGGGCCACGTCAGCGGACCGTTCTCGGTGTTTTTGAACAGCCCCGAGCTTGCGGGACGGATCGGTCACCTCGGCGCGTACGTCCGCTTCGAGGGTGAGCTTCCCGATGCGGATCGGGAACTCGCGATACTCACGACGGCGCGGGCGTTCGATTGTGCCTACGAGTGGGCGGCACACGTCCCGATCGCCGAAGAGGCCGGTGTGCGTAGCGCGGCGATCGATGCCGTCGCCGACTCGCTGTCGGCCGAGGATCTCAACGGTCGGGAGCGAACGATCGTCGAGTACGGGCGAGAGCTGTTCGAGGAACACGCAGTGTCGGATGAAACGTTCGAAGCCGCGATCGGGCGCTTCGGTGAATCGGGCGTCACGGAGCTTTCCGGAACGATGGGGTACTACGCGATGCTCGCGTGTGCGCTGAACGCCTTTGAGGTGCTTCCACGATCCGATCAGCCGAAGCTCCCCTGATTCGACCGGCGTCGCGTGATCGGCCCGGCGGGGCGATGCAATTATCTTTTTTCGCGGTAGTTCACAACGTATGCCGACCGAACTCGCAGACGGCGTCCACGACATCACGTGCCGGACCGAAGACAGCGGCAAACGGTATCGGGCGTTCCTGTTCACCGACGGGACGCCGACGCTTTTCGATGCCGGGCTCGCAGAGACGGCCGAATCGGTGTTCGAGGGCATCGAGGCCGTCGGGGTCGAACCGGAACGGCTCGTAATCACCCACGGCGACGGCGATCACATCGGCGGCTTCGATGCGATCGTCGATCGGTACGGTATCGAGACGTGGGTACCCGAACAGACCGAACTCGAGACCGATCACGTTCCGGATCACCGATACGGCGACGGCGATCGGATCGGACGGTTCGAGGCCGTCTCCGTCCCCGGACACGAACCGGACAACCACGCCCTGATCGACGAGGACGCTGCGATCGCGGTGCTGGGCGACGCCGTCTCCGGCGCCGACCAGCGCGGACTGCCGGCGGGGTATTTCCACCTCCCGCCGGCCGTCTACTCGAGGGATCTCAACGAGGCCGAAACGAACCTCGAGCGGTTACTCGAGTACGAGTTCGAGGTCGGCCTCGTCTATCACGGCTCGTCCGTGACGGAAAACGCCGGAGCGAAACTCGATCGGTACGTGAACTTTCCGGGCAAGCCGTGAGCGATCCGATCAGTCCTCGGCGAACGCTTCGGCGACCGACAGCTCCGACCCGAGTGCGACGAGAAGTTTGATCCGCGCTTTGTGTGCGGGGAGGTCGTCGCCGAGGACGGCACCGTGTCCCTCGAGGGTGTGACCGCCGCCGCCACCGTAGACTGCCGCGACCCCGCCCCCGGGACACCGAGAGGCGATAACGACGGGAACGCCGGCCGAGATCGCGTCGGCGACGGCGTCGGCGACGGCTTCGGGCGCGTTCCCCAGACCGGTCGCTTGGAGGACGATCCCGTCACAGCCGCCGTCGACCGCGCGGTCGACCCGATCGCGGTCGACGCCGAGGCCAAGCGGGACGATCGGGACGTCACCGGCCGGGGGCTCGTCGATCGGGAGATTCACCGATCGGGAACCCAGTTCGCCGTATCGCTCGAAGCCGTCGGGAGCGAGGACGCCGACCGGACCCTTGCCGGGGGATTCGAACGTGTCGAGACGCCACGTGTGGGATTTGACGGCGTCGCGGGCGGCGTGAAGCTCGCCGTTGAGACAGAGATAGACGCCGCCGGCCGTCCGGACGGCGGCTTCCTCGGCGGCGCTGACCGAATCGAGGAGGTTCGCCGGGCCGTCGGCGCCCGCCTGATCCGGACGACGCTGTGCGCCGGTGAAGACGACGGGTGAGTCGCTCTCGCACGCGAGATCGAGATAGTAGGCCGACTCGGACATCGTGTCGGTCCCGTGGGTGACGACGACACCGCCGTCGTGGGCGGCGATCCGTTCGCGGAGCCGCTCCAACACCTCGAAATCCATGTCGATGCTGGGGCGATGGGCGACGTTCTCGACGCGGATCCGGCCCTCCAGTTCCGGAACGGCCCCGACGAGTTCCTCGCCGGTCTTCGTCGGGCCGGCGCCGTCGTCGCCGGCCGTGCTCGCGATGGTGCCGCCGGTGGAGAGGACGAGTACGCGTTCGGACATACGGCTTCGGTCGGGGAGTCGACGGATAAGGGCTCCGGATCGAGGGCGGAACACCGCCACCTGGAGGGTCACCCTTTTTCAGTCCGCTTTACGGATACCGAGCCATGACGCGATTGGCGATCAATCCACCGGAACTCAAAGACGCCCGAAGCATCGGCTACAACCACGCGGTCATCGACGGGGGGACGTTCTACATGGCCGGACAGGTGGCGATGGACGAACACTCCAACGTCGTCGGGGACGACATCGAAACCCAAGCCGACAAGACCTACGAGAACGTCGGGATCCTCCTCGATGCGGTCGGGAAGACCTACGCCGACGTGGCGAAGGTCACGACGCACATCGTCGATCTGAGCGAACACTACTACGACGGCTACAAGCGGGTCTATCAGGACACCTTCGAGGAGCCGTACCCGTGTCACACCGTTCTCGGCCACGAGGAGTTAGCACACGAGGAGTACCTCGTTGAGGTCGAAATCGAGGTCCCGTTCACCGAGGTCGAAATCGAGGCACTCGAACCGGACGGCGAGATCATCCGGGAGATCTGAACCCCCCGCCGTAGGGAGCAACAGGGTTTATCCGTCGGACGGCGTACCGGGCAGTATGCCGAACTATCCGGATCTCTCGGAGCTGACCGACCGGATGCCACAGTCGGGCATCCGCGAAGTGTTCGATGCCGCCCAGAAGTACGACGACCTCGCCGATATGAGCATCGGCGAGCCGGATTTCGCCACCCCGGAGCCGATCGCGACCGCGGTCGCAGACGCGCTCGGGACCGGAATCAGCAGCTACACGACCTCGACCGGACGGGCGGACCTCCGGGAGTCGCTCGCGGCGAAACTGGCGGCGGAAAACGGGATCGACGCCGATCCCGGCGAGGAGCTCATCGTGACGCCGGGGGCGATGGGGGCGCTTTTCAGTTCGCTCAACGTCCTCTGTGACCCGGGCGAGGAGGTGCTCGTTCCCGAGCCGTACTGGCCAAACTTCCACGGCCACGTCGCGAGCACCGGGGCGGAGTTCGTTCCCCTCCCGACCGACGAGACGTTCGTGCCGGCGGCCGAAACCGTCGCCGACGCGATCACCGAAGAGACTGTCGCGATCGTGCTGAACACGCCCGCGAACCCCACGGGAGCCGTGATCCCGCCGGCCCGGCTGGAGGCGATCGCCGACGTCGCGAGCGAGAACGATCTGTGGATCGTCGCCGACGAGACCTACGAACATCTCGTCTACGACGACGCGACCCACCACTCGCTCGCGAGCGACGGGGACCGCTTCGAGCACTGCGTGACGGTCCACAGCTTCTCGAAGTCCTACGCGATGACCGGCTGGCGCGTCGGCTATGCGAGCGCACCGGCACACGTCGTCGACGGGATGCGCGTCCTGCAGGAACACAGCACCTCCTCGATCGCCGAACCGGCGCAGGTCGCGGCGCTTGCAGCGCTGGAAAACCGGGACGTCGTCGACGAGATCCACGGGGCGTTCGCCGAACGCCGCCGGATCGTGCTTGACCGCCTCGAGTCGATCGACGGCGTCGACCCGGGAAATCCCCGCGGCGCCTTCTACGTCTTCGCCGACATCTCCGAACACACGGACGACAGCCGCGAGTTCGTCGAGCGGCTCATGGCCGAGGCCGGCGTCGCCGCCGTTCCCGGGACGGTGTTCGGCGACGACAGCGAGGGGTACGTGCGCTTTTCCTATGCGACCGATCCGGACACCATCGAGACGGCGATGGATCGGCTCGAGGCGTTCCTCGGAACCGCTTGAGTCCCCTCGGAGCGGGCGGGTTCGTTCGGAATCGATCGGGCGGACGCCCCGTATGGAGGACGGGGATATTTGCGTATCGAGCGTGTCCGAAACCACATGACGGATACCGTGCGGGCGGTCATGCTCGATCCGGACTGGTTCGGGGACGTCGACGCAGAGCGGGCTCACTTCGAGGAGTTGCTCGACGACGTCGTCGTCGAGGGGATCGACTGCACCGAGGCGGAGATCCCCGAGGCGGTCGGGGAGGCCGATCTCCTGTTGTCCCATTATACGGGCGTGTCGGCGGCGAGTATGGACGCGACGGGCTGTTCTGTCGTTGCCAGGTACGCGACCGGGATCGACGGCATCGATATCGGGGCCGCGACCGAGCGCGGCGTCCGGGTGACCCGTGTCCCGGAGTACTGTGACGAGGAGGTCGGAACCCACGCCCTCACGCTCGCTTTGGCGGCGTTTCGGGGGCTTTCGGTGTACGATTCGTCCGCGGCCGAGGGACGCTGGGAGTGGGCCGACGCCGCGCCGATCCCGCCGGTCGAGGAGGCGACGTTCGGCGTGTTAGCGTTCGGACACAAGGGGAGCACGACCGCGAGAAAGGCCGCAGCGCTCGGGTTCGACGTCTGTGCGTACGATCCTTATATCGACGACGACGAGATCGAGAGTCACGGCGTCCGTCCGGTCGACTACGGGACGTTGCTCGATACCGCCGACGTCATCTCGATACACGCACCGCTGACCGGGGAGACCGAAGGGATGGTCGGCGCGGCGGCGCTCGAGCGGTTGAACGACGACGCCGTCCTCGTGAACACGGGTCGGGGGCGGGTACTCGACGAAGCGGCACTCCTCGAGGCGCTCGAAAACGGCGAGTTACGCGGAGCGGGACTCGACGTTCTCGGGCGGGAACCGCCGTCGAGGGAGAACCCACTCCTCGGACGCGACGACGTAATCGTCACACCACACGCGGCATGGTATTCGACGCGGACGGTATCGACGCTCCGTCGGCGCGGAACCGAGATCGCCGTCGCCGCGCTGAACGGCGAACGCGTCGAGGGGCTTGTCAACCCCGATTCGATACGTTGACTACCAAACAGTTACCGTAATAAACATATTTCTAACATAATACGCACACTCGGTCTGAACCGATAACAGCGTCTCTGTCCGTCCCGGTGGTCTATAAAACGTGTACGGGATCGAACGATGGATGGCATCGAAACGTCCGGTATCTATCGCTTGATCCGGTTCTATCCGGTCTGAACGATATCTGTTTCCGATCCGCTCAGACCTCGATGCGGATCCGTTCGCGCTCGTATAAAATACTTTAGTATATCGTAGTCTATTGAGGTATGTCACCGAACCCCTGATGAGGCCTCTTCGAGCGGAGGCGTTCACGGCGACGAAACCGAACCGGGATCGATACGACCGGAGACCGGGAAGATCGCAGCGCTCAGGATTTCAGGAACTGTTCGAGTCCGACGAGCCGATCGGCGACGATCACGGCCACGAACGCGACGACGACGTAGACGCTCGCGACTGCGGCGACGAGCGGACTGATGTTCGAGCGGATCGAGGTGTAGATCAACACCGGGAGCGTGACGATATCCGGCGTCGTGATGATGAGGCTGACGAGGAACTCGTTGAGTCCGAGCACGAACATGATGAGCGATCCCGTGATGACGCCCGGCATCAGCGAGGGGAGCGTCACGTTGAAGAAAGTCTGTATCTCGTCGGCACCGAGGTTCTTCGCGGCGTTTTCCAGTTGCGGATCGAGCGCGTTGACCCGGGAGGTGACGCTCCAGATCATAAAGGGGATGTTGATGATCGTCAGAGCGAGCCCGACCGTCCACAGCTGTCCGATGTAGCCGAGCTCGCCGAGGATGATCAGCAGGATCACGCCCGAAACCACGAGCGGAACGGTAAACGGCAACAGGAAGTAGATCTGCAGGGACTTTTCGAAGCGGATATCGTAGCGGATCAATCCGAGGCCGGTGAGGATCCCGATCGGTATCGAGAGCAGTGTACAGAACAGCGCGACGGCGACACTCCGGTAGAACGCGTCGATGAACCGCTGTTCGCCCGGGATCTGTGCGTACCACCGCAGGGAGAAATCGTCGGGTGGGAACCTGACCAGATCGCCCCCCTGGAACGAGACGACGAGGACGATGAGCGTCGGCAGCATGAGGAAGATGACCTCGAGGACGATTATCACCGACAGAACCGGGTGTTCGCCGGGGAGCCCCCGCGTGAGACGGAAAAAGCGGTTCGCGAGCCCGTCTCCGTTACTCATCGGGATCACCCGTGTCGACGCCGAGGGTACCGGTCCCGACGACCTGGAAGACGAACAGGACGACGATCGAACTGACGATCACCAGGGCGACGCTGAACGCCGCGGCCAGCGGCCAGTTGCCGGAATCGAACAGCGTTCGGAAGATGAGGTTCGCGACGAAGGTCACCTGCCCGCCGCCGACGAGTTCCGGGATGGCGTAGGTCGCCGACGTGATGGTGAATACGACGATGGTGGCGCCGGCGATACCGGGAAGCGAAAGCGGGATCACGACGTACCGGAACGTGTCCAGGCGGTTCGCGCCGAGGTTGCTCGCCGCGAGTTCGAGCGATCGGTCGATGTTCTGGATCGCCGGCGCGAGCATGATGATCGCGAAGGGGATCATGATCTGGAGGAGTCCGATCACGACGCCCGTCCGCGTTCCGATGAACCGGATCGGTTCGATCCCCACGACGCCGAGCGCGGAGTTCAAAAGGCCGTTACGGCCGAGAATGATGAGCCAGCCGTACGCGCGGACGATCACGCCGGTAAAGAACGGAACGAAGAGGCTGATCAAAAGCAGCTTTCGAACGAGAGCCGAGCGGACGCGGATCGTCAGGTAGGCGTACGGGAGCGCGAAAGCGACCGACAGAGCGGTGATGAGAAGCGACAACCCGATCGTTCGAACGAAGATCGAGTAGTAACCGCGCCGTCCGAGCAGCGTCTCCCAGTTCTCCAGAGTGAACTCGTAGATGATGAACTCGAAGGGATCGTGTGTCAGGAAGCTATACGCGGTCAGGATGAACATCCCGACGAAGAGGAAACTGACGAGCAAGAATCCGGGGACGATGAGGATATACCCCATCCACGTCGGTGGCGACTGATAGAACCGCTCGGGGAGCAGCTCCTTGGCGGCGATCAGGGTGTCCTCCGCCTTCCAGACTGCCCGCTCGAGTTGTCTCGGTTTCTTATCGACCATGGTGCTCACTCGAGTCCTTTCGGTTCGTATCCATCATATGACATAGCGCACAGTTGGTGTATTAATAAGGGTTTTGGACGGATGCGTCGTCCGAACTCGACGTTAAACGCCCGACGAGCGAAGGTTCGTCCCGGATCTGACATGGGATGAGGGGGACCTTAGGAGCCCATGATGACGTTGAACTCCTCGTAGAGTTCGGACTTCCGCTCCGTGTAGACGTCCAGATCGACGGTCAGCAGGTTCTCGAAGTCCTCCTCGCTGGTCGGGTATGCCGGATCGTCGACCATGTAATCCAGCGGTTCGACGTTGCTGTTGAGCATCGGCAGCGAGAGTCCCCCAGTCCAGCCTTCCTGGTTCTCCGCGGCACAGGCGTAGTTGATGAACACCTGCGACCAGTACAGTTCGGATTCGGACTGGTTCCGTGGCGTGTACATCCCATCGCCCCACGCGGTCGCGCCTTCCTCGGGGATCGTCCAGCCGACCGGTTCGCCCTCCTCGAAGGCTTCCCGGAGGTTGTTCATCAGAAGCGGCCCGGCGGCGACCTCACCCTCGCGGATCTGCTGTGTCAGGCTCGTGTCGTCGCCGATGTGTCCGATGCTCGGTCTGAACGCCTCCAGTTGGTCGTACACCGGCTGGAGGTCGTCGGCCCCCAACGGCGTATCCGTCAGCTCCGAGAGGACCGGCCAGAAGCCGTAGCCGTTGTCGTACTGCGAGAACTCGTTTTCGAACTGCTCGTCCAGGAAATCGGTCCACGATTCCGGCGGTTCGGTCGACCCGGTAACCTCCTCCAGCGCCTCCTCGTTGTAGGAAAGCGAGTAGGTGTACGAGTACAACACGACGTACGGCAGGTCGCCGTCGACGTCGGGGATCGCGAGGTCGAACATCTCGTCGAGGTTCGTGACGATATCGGGGTCGAGCGGCTCGGCGAGGTCCATCAGATACTCCTCGTGAAGCGCCGGCTCGACGGTCCACATCACGTTGACGGGCGGCTCCCGGTCCTGCTGGATCGCCGTCCGGATGTCGCCCTGCATGACGGTCCGATCGGTGTTGTCGTACTGGACCTCGATTCCCGTGTCCTCGGTGAACGCATCGCCGACGTGTTCGGCCAACGAACCCTCCCAGATCCCGCCCCAGGCCCGAACGGTGATCGAGTCGGGCTTTTCAGGCTCGCCGTTG
>LFFM01000114.1_pt1 | contig 47860 bp, 47 predicted proteins | sample 643131 | NCBI WGS metagenome assembly LFFM01 (sample SAMN03777445, study PRJNA286221) | soda lake metagenome | biome: soda lake; feature: Kulunda steppe; material: water; isolation source: sample Tc-Br brine of Tanatar trona crystallizer | place: Russia: Kulunda steppe | collected 2011-07 | reverse complement strand
CCTTTGAGTCCCGCCCCGCAACCGCACCTCAGGCCTCCCCAGCCTCGCCGGAACGGCGCTTACAAGCGCCGTTCCGGGCTCCAGCGAGAATCGAAGATTCTCTGGCAGCCGGCGCTGAGCGCCGGCGACCTCGCACCGTCGGTGAGCGCCGCACTGCGGCGCTCACCGGGGCGCAGGGCGAGAGCGAAGCTCTCGCTAGCAACCGGCGGCGGAGCCGCCGGTGACGCCAATAACATCGCTCGTTTATAAATGGTCGTCGCAGCCGCTCACGGTCTTTTTAAATACCTTCTCGCCACCACGGATCTGCGTTACCTACTCCCGACATCGCTCGCTATCGTCGCTGTGGTCAGCGCGGACAGCAGCCTCACGAGCGGCGGCTGGTCTGTCGCCCGCCGCGACGTAGTCGGCGAGCGGTACCCTTTTGCGCGGTTCTCGCGTTGTGTCGAACGAATGAGCGAGACCGCACGTGAGGAACTCTCTCGTCGGATAGCCGGCGAGATCACGCTCAGCGACGACCCCGGAGCGACCCTCCGGAAGTGGCGGACCGACTTCGATGTCTCACAGACGGAGTTGGCCAATCAGCTCGGCGTTTCCTCGTCGGTGATCTCCGATTACGAGAGTGGGCGGCGTGAGAGTCCCGGAATCGGCGTCGTGCGGCGAACCGTCGAGGGGCTACTCGACATCGACGAGCAGCGAGGGGGTGGCCGGCTTCGACAGTACGCGCGGGTGCTCTCCGCCGGCTTCGAGAGTGACATCGTTCACGATCTCCGGGAGTACGCCACCGCGGTTCCGCTGGAATCGTTCTACGAGGCGATGGGCGCGACGGAGGTCGTCCGGGGTGACCGCGACCACGTCAACGGCCACACCGTCATCGACTCCATACAGGCGATCACGCGGCTGTCGAGCGAGGAGTTCTACCGACTGTACGGACAGTCGACGAACCGGGCACTCGTGTTCACCCGCGTAACCCGCGGGGAGTCCCCGCTGGTCGCGATGCGAGTCGTCAGCCCGACACCGAACGCCGTCGTGCTTCACGGGATCGACGACGACGACCTCTGGGAGCACGCGAGCGACCTCGCGCGCGTCGATGGGTTCTCGCTGGCGACCTCGACGCGTGACCTCGATGAGTGTTTAGCCGACCTCCGGGCGCTGTAGCGACTGTACCTCACGAATACGGTGGGTGTTTGTCCACCGTCGTGAAACGTCGTGATCGAGGATCTGAAACCGTTGGGCCAGCAGTGTCCGAGTATGAGCGAACGCGAAACCGATCTCACGGCCGAGGAGTACACGGAGGCGATAGCCGAGAACAGACGCGAGAAAGACGAGTTCTTCACCGACCACCCGCAGTCGCCGATCCCGCCGGAACACCGGGAGGAGTTCGACGGTCTCGCGTACTTCGAGCCCGATATTGCGTATCGCGTAGAAGCGACCGTGACGGTTCACGACGATCCCGAACCGGTGGAGATGGAGACGACCGCAAGCAACCCGGTTCGCTACCTTCGCGTAGTAACGTTCCAGTTCGAAATCGACGGCGAGGAGTACACACTCGCTGGCTACAGTCAAGACGAGGAGGAAGAGGGGATCTTCGTCCCGTTCCGGGACAAGACGACCGGCCAGCAGACGTACCACCAGGGCCGGTACATGGAGTTGGAGCCGGAGGAAACGATCGAGGACGGCGATGTCGTCGAACTCGATTTCAACCTCGCGTACAACCCCTTCTGTGCGTACAGCGAGACGTTCGCGTGCCCGCTACCGCCAGAAGAGAACTGGCTTGAGACCATCATTCCCGCGGGGGAGCGCGCCATCGATCTCGAATGAGCGACGCCCCGGATCCGACGCGGTCGAACGAGTCGGCGGACGCAGCCGACTCCGCAGTCATTAAACGCGCGGCGGAGGTCGAGTCCGACCCGGTTTCAGCCGCCGAAGGACTCAAAAAGGGCGTCCTCCTCGACGCCTCCGACGGCGCGCCGAACTTCTCGCTTCGACGGTTCGAACTCACCGCCGGCAGCGAGGTCCCGCGCCACACCAATGCGGTTGAACACGAGCAGTACGTCCTCGCCGGCGAGTACGTTGTCGGGATCGGCGACGAGGAACACGTCGTCACCGCCGGTGACGCCCTGTTAATCCCGGCAGGCGTCGAGCATTGGTATCGAAACGAGGGTGACGAATCGGGCGCGTTCCTCTGTGTCGTGCCCAACGGTGACGACACGATCGAACTCGTCGAGTGAACGACCCGAAAACGAATCAGAACGCCGACGTTCCAGTTATCGTCACGCTTCGTCCGTCTATCTCGTAGTCGGGACGGCTGAGGAAGTCGGAGAACTGACCGCTCTCCTCGATGTACTCCTCGATATCCCGCTCGACGACATCACCCTCGTCGAGGAACACCAGCACCTCAGTTTCCTCGACTTCTCGACCGTTGATCGTGGTCGATTCGCCTTCCGCCACTTGTCGCTCGAAAACACCCGAATCGGGTGCGTTGCTCTCGACACGGTCGAACGATTCTCCTTCGACGATGTGTCCGCTCGGGAGCGCATCCATGAGTACCTCCATGTCGGAGAGCGCGTCGGTGTAGCGAGTTACTTCGCCGCCCTCAGTGTCGAGGATGAGTTCGGCTAGCTGCGCCGCGTCCGGATCGGTGGAACTGTCTCCCGCCTCGATTGCGACCTCGGAGGAGACAGCGACCGCGTCACCGTCGTTGCGGTCGTATATCGTCAAGTCATCGATGCTACGGACGCGATCGTAGCCCGCCCCTTCGAGGTTCGTTTCTGCCCACTCGTCGTCAAAAGAGCCGAGATACACGGTGAACGACTGTCCTGTACCCGTGTCGACTTCTATCTGAGTATCGACATCGGTAGACGTTACGGCCCCAAACTGTGGGTTTGGCCTGAATTCGAATTCGAGGGCTCGGTCGTCGATCGCATCAACCAGTGCGGCTGGCGACGTTGCCGAGAACTGGTAGTGGTCGAGGTTCGAGTCAACCTGTCGCGGGTCCGGAAGCCACGCGCTAACGTCGCCAAGCGATCCGGCGTCGTCTCCGCCGAGGATATCCGTACATCCAGCGAGCCCTGCGGTCGCAACCGTACTACCTGCCACCAAGAACTGTCGTCGATTCATACACTACTCCTTATCGGATCATCTGATATATTGGTTTTGATAGGAGATTTGAAACGCGAGTTATTTGACGCTCCCCATGTGCTCGGCGATGTATCCAAATTGATCCGCATATCCGTACGCGGACAAGAGGACCGGATAGAACGCGTGTTCGGCGTGGAGTGGCTCTCCGTCAACCGCCGCAAACTGCTCTCCGGCGTCCACGCGCTCGAAGTTGCGGGCAAACACTTCGTACTCTTCGGCTGGGGGTTTCGAGATTCTATCGCGGAGTCGGAACACCGGGACATCCTCGCGACCGCCGACATCGACGACGCCGTCCGCACCCGGGGCCGGCAGCGCGCCGGTCGCCGCGAGAAACGCACGTGAGAGCCAGTACGCGTTGTCCGCTGCGGCGTCGCTACCCTGAAGTCCGGCCTCTACTTCGAGGGTGTGTGGATGTTCGATCAGCCGCCCCTCAGTGAAGGCGTCGGTCTGAATAACCGCGTCTACCGGAAGATGTGGGACGACGGCACGTGCGACTTCGTCCATCGAGTCGACGACGACAAACGGCTCCGCGTACGACTGCGTCGAGTGTATCGCCAGTGTACTACAACCGACGAGTTCGGACTGGAGCCGATGGGCGAGTCGCCCCTCGTGGGTTTCGGCGTCCGGATCGCCGGGAAACGAGCGATTAAGGTCGACGTCGAGATAGCGCTCTTCGGCTGTGAGTGCCGCCTCGTTCGCGATGATCAGTTTGACCGGACGCTCGACCGCCGGATCCTCGGCGACGAGTCGCTCGACGGCTCGGGCACCACAGGGCTCGTCCCCGTGAATGCCCCCAACGACGGCGACCTCCGGCGGTCCGTCGCCTAATTCGTACACGTCCATACAGGATGGAGACGACCGGCGGGTAAGTGGTGTTCGGATCCGACACGCTCTCAAATTGGGTCATTCCCGACTCCGATCACATATCTGATTCGTCTGCTCCCGGTACGATCGGATCGAATCGGAGAATATCCCCGGAGACAACCCCGCGGTCCGCCGTCCATCGATAGCCAACCTCCAGCACGTACTGCCCTCGACCGTGATACCGCAGTTCCTCGCCGTCCTCGTCCGGGCCCGGCGCGGGTGCGTGGTGTATCTCGGTGATCACGCCGGCGGCATCGGCGTAGACGATATCGATCCCGAACGCCATCTCTCGCATGACGAAGGTTCGGTTCTCGACCGATTCGTACACGAACAACATCCCCCGGCTCTCCGGAAGCGAGTCCGTGTCGCTCAGTCCGGTGTACCGAAGCTCCGGCGTGTCCGCAATCGCTGCCGTCACCGCCCCACGCATCTCCCCGTCGGGCGTCTCGACGCGGACCTCACGAGTGTCGTATTCCCGGTGGATCGCGTCGTCAGAGCGGTCGGCGTCAGCGGAGCGGTCAGCGCTCCCAGGCTCAGTCGTGGGATCGAGACAACCGGCGACCGGAAGCGTGCCGGCGATGCCGACGGTCCGGAGCCACCCCCGCCGGCTCGACGACGAGTTCCGACTCGGTGTCCCTCGAGAGTCAGTCATTCAAGTTGCTCGGCGTAGGCGTAGTGTTCGTCTCTCGCTCTCGGATGGTCTCCGTCGAGTTCGATCTGCCACCCGTCCACCGCGCTCGGATCGTCGAGCGCACTTGCGAGCGTGGTTCGGATGTCGGCCACGTCGACCCCGTAGAAGTCGTCGGGGACGCCGTGAAGGTACTGGAGGGCGGTCTCGAACAGCGATCGCATTCCGTTGTCGTTCTCGAAGTCGACGTGTTTGTACGCGCCCGCGGCGACCTGTACCATCCCGTGGAGGAACGCGCTCTCTGTCGTCCCACGCCCGTAATTGTACCACTCATCCTCGAAGCAGTCGTGTGATTCGTGGTACGACCCGTCGTTGTACAGTCGGACACCGTTTATTACCGCCCGCCGAAGTGTCCCGTGTTCCCACCCGTTAGATTCGCCGCGTTCCCGCCGCCACCCGGTCGGGTTCCCGGACACCGGCGGGGCAACGGTTGCGTCGCGGGTGTGATCGTCCATACCCACCCATTACCCCCACCGAACCTAATCGTTTCGTGGAGAACACGAGTCGTGACCTGCTCGATCGGAACCGACGATATAAAGAACTCCGGCGGCGAACAGTCGGTCGCGTGCGAGGGTAGCCAAGCCCGGAAACGGCGGCGGATTCAAGCTCCGCTCCTGTAGAGGTCCGTGGGTTCAAATCCCTCCCCTCGCATGAGCGCGTCACAGCGCGCGAATGCAGGAGGGGTTTGAATCAGGGAGCGCCTCTGGCGCGACCGTGGTTCAAATCCCTCCCCTCGCATCGCAGGGGCTTTCACCCCACGATGCGGAAGACCGCTCTTGGAGCGCTCTTCCCTCGCAAAAACTCTCTCACCCCGCCAGCCGCGGCACCGAGTTCCGTCCTCAGAGCGATCAGCGACTCGTGTGCGCAGAGCGGTCACAAAAAAGCGCAGCTGACAGCCGCTACCGACCGCGGTTCGTCTCGTCTAGCACTCCGACCAGCCGCAGGACTCGCACGTCTTACAGCCCTCGGAGTAGTAGAGGTTCATCCCGCCACATTCGGGACACTCGGGCGACTCGCCCGCCTCGATCAGTTCCTGCATCGCGTCGTCCGCGCCGTCAGCGTCACCCTCGACCGTTGGGCCGCCCCCATTCGCGCCTGGGGCATCCGTCGCAGTTCCGGCGTCGACCGCGCCGCCGTCGGTCTGGCTCGTCGGCTCCGCGGCGAGGTCTCGCTCGACGTCGTCGAGGCTCTGCTGCTGGGGAATCCCCTTGTCGACATCGTCGTCGAGATAGCGACGGAGCGCGGTGCCGATCGCGTCCGGAATCGACTGGATCTGCTCGCCCTTGTCCCAGGCGACCTTCGGGCTCCGAGTACCCTGTAGCTCGTCGACGATCTCCTCGGGATCGACGCCCGAGCGGAGCGCCGTCGAGATAACCTTCGCGAGCGCCTCCGTGAAGGAGTTGGTGTAGCCACCGGAGTGGCCGATGTTCGCGAACAGCTCGAACGGCCGCCCGTTTTCGTCCTCGTTGATGGTGACGTACAGCTTGCCGTATCCCGTTTCGACGCGCTGGGTGACGCCCGACAGCGAGTCGGGACGCTTTCGGCGCTCGCTGTAGTCGACCTGCGGCTGCTCGCTCGCCTCCAGTAACTCCGTGATCTCCGCGTCGATCGCGGCCTGCACGTCCTCGTTGTCGAGGAACGCCTCGATGCCGCCGAACACTTCACCGATCTGCTCGACGATCGTCTCGGCCGCCTCGGCCTCGTCCGCGAACTCGGTGTTCTTCGCGCGCGTCGTCAGCACCTGTTTCGAGCGAGTGCCGTCGCGGTAGACGGTGACCCCCTTGCCGCCGTGGTCGTAGATGTAGCGATACACTTCCTCCATCTCCTCGGCGGTGGCGTCGTTCGGGAAGTTACACGTCTTCGAGATGGCGGAGTCGACACCCTTCTGACAGGCGCACTGCACTGCCGCGTGCTGCTTGCCGGAGAGGTCGCCGGTGACGACGAACAGCTCACCGATAGCGTCCGGTACCGTCTCTAGGCCGTCGACACCGTCGAACTCGTTCGTGGCCATCTGCTCTTGGGCCTCCTGCTTGACGGCATCGACATCGACATCGTTCTCCTCCAGCGTACGCAGGAAGTAGTCGTCGAACTCGACGAGCATCTCGTCGCCCTGTACGTCGTCAGAGACGTTCTTGTAGTAGGCGACGTTGTAGATTGGCTCACAGCCACCCGTCGTGTTGCCGATCATCGACGTCGTCCCCGTGGGCGCAATCGTCGTCGTGTTGTGGTTGCGGATCGGGAACCCGTCTTCCCACTCGTCGGCATCAAGACCGGTGTAGTGCTCGAACCAGTCGCGGTACTCGGTGGGGTTCGCGTACTTCGAGTCCTCCCAGTCGTTGAACACGCCGCGCTCCTCAGCGAGCTCGTGTGAGGTTTGTTTCGACTGGTGGTTGATATGCGTCATCAGCTGGCGGGCGACCTCGTTGCCCGGCTCGGTACCGTACTGGATCCCGAGCTGGATGTACAGCTGTGCGAGCCCCATGATCCCCAGCCCGATCTTCCGCATGTCACGGACCGTCTGTTCGATCTTCTCGACCGGGAAGTCCGACATCGTGACCACGTTCTCTAAGAATCGGGTCCCGTACTCAATCCGCTCGTCGAACTCCTCGAAGTCGATCGCCTCCTCCAAGAACGCCGACATCGCGGCTTCCTGTGAGTCGTACTCGTCGGCGTGTGCCGCGGACCAGACCCGCCAGTCCGGCGCGTCCTGCGCCGCGAGCGTCGAGAGATTGATGTGACCGAGGTTACAGGCCTCGTACTCCTCGAGTGGTTGCTCCCCGCAGTTGTGAACCACGAGTCCGTTCGCGACGAACGAACTCGTCTCCGGCTCGGTCAGGTCGTAGACTGCCTCGTGGCCATCGGATTCGACCGCCTCAACGGTCGCCTCGAACCCTTCGCTGTAGGGACCGCGGTCATAGTTCGCGAGACGGTCGTCGAGCGCCTCCTGTTTCGAGTCGAGGAGGAATCCGATCTCTTCCGAGAACCGAACGAGGTTGTCCTTCGAGATGACGAGGTCGTGATCGGCCTGCCGCTCGTATTCCGCAGTTCCGCCATTTCCGTCGGGCATCTCCTGAACGCCCGCCTCGTGGCGTTCTTCGTAGATCTTGCTGAAGATTCCGAAGTTGAGCAGGAGTTTCTGAACCTGTTTTAACAGATCGGTGCTCGTGCTCGTTAGCCGGACGGAAACGCCCTTTTCGACATTCCCCTGAACGCCGCCGTCCGCAGAGAACAGCGCACGGAGGTAGCCGCGTGCCATCTCTTCGCTTCCGCGCATCACTGCTTCGGGAACCTGGTGCTTCTGGTCTACTAACCCGGCCTCCTCCGCGTACTCGTACAGTCGAGCGGAGCGGATCCGCTGCTCGACGGCCTGCGCACCGCGATAGTCGTTGCTTCTGGCGATCTTGGTGACACCGACCTCGTAGTCGGCGTTGCCGACGGGATCGCGAACAACCTCGTTGACATCGGCCGCAAACGATTCCGAGACCTCGGCGTCTTCGTCGTAGAAGTTGAGAACTGCGCGCTCCTCACCGTCTTTGAGGTGACCATCACCGACCACCCAGCCGAGGACGCGACCTTCCGCCGCCGTTCCGTGCTGGCCGAACGATCCCTTTCGGTTTTGGATATGAACTGTGTCGCCAGCGTCGAGATCCCCGGCCTCGACCCATCCATCGTCAGTCATGACACGGTGGTCGTCGGTAAGGCGGAGTTCGTACCCCTCTTCGGTCGTAAGTTTATATACGTCCTTCTCGCCGGTCTTGTAGACGCTGCTCGCCTCCTTGAGCGTCTCCTCACTGAGGCGGCCGTCAACGACAATATCGCGCGAGACGCCCTGCTCGTAGAGTTCCTCGGCCTCGACGAGACCGTTTTCGGTACTGATCAGCGTATCACCGGTGACACAGGGGTTTGTTGCAAGAATCCGATGGTCTGGATTCTCTTCAACGTCGAAGGAGTGCTCCTTGTTCACTCGTTCGAGGTAGATAACGCCGGGCTCGCCGTTCTCGTGTGCGCCCTCGATCATGTCGTCCCACAGCTCCTGTGCGGGGATCGAGAGCACCTCGCCGACCTCGACGTGCTCGCCGAGGCCGAACATCTCGTAGATCTCTTTCGTCTCCGGCGTCGCGACGTGGGGCTCCTCCGTGCGCGGGTTGGTGAAGGTGAACTCCTCGTCGTTGTACAGTGCCTGCATGAAGTCGTCGGTGACGCCGACACTGATGTTGAAATTCGAGAGGTGACCCTCGACCGCGTTCCGGAGGTGCTCGGGCACCTTCCCGTCCTCGTCGATGAGGTCGCGGGCCTCCTCTAAGGCGTCAGCGAAGGAGTTGTGCGTGAAGTCGTCGGGGTCGTTCAGGCGTAGCGAGTGGGCCAGCGAGACATCTTTGTTCTTCGAGTGGATGAACTGGATGACATCCGGGTGCGAGACGCGCATGACGCCCATCTGCGCGCCGCGCCGGGCGCCGCCCTGGGCGATCGTCTCACACATCTGGTCGAAGGTCCGCATGAACGTGATCGGCCCGGAGGCGATCCCGCCCGTGGAGCCGACGGCGTCGCCGTACGGCCGGAGCTTCCAGAAGGCATACCCCATGCCGCCCCCGCTCTGGAAGACCTCAGCGGCCTCCTTGGCTGTTTGGTGAATGTCGGTGATGTCGTCGTCGGGCGAGTCGACGAAGCAGGCGGAGAGCTGCTGGAGCTCGTCGCCGGCGTTCATCAGAGTCGGCGAGTTCGGCATGAACGAAAGCGACTCCATCCCGTCACGGAACGTCGCCGCGGTCTCCTCGACGTGGTCACGGACGCTGTCCGGGAGCTCGGAGACGACGGTGTCGTAGGCAAATTTGTTGACGTTGTGCGCGGTGAGCGCGGTTTCGACGTCGTCGTCAACGGAGACACCCGCACCGAACACCTCCTCGGCGAGCTCGTTGCGACGTGGGTGATCGGGTTTGATCTGGTCGGGGGTAACTGTGACCTCGACACCTTGCTTCTCGGCTTCGAAGACTGCCTCCGCGAGCGCGACGTTGCGTGCGACACGGTCGAACAGCTCTTCGGGATCCTCGATCGGCTCTCCGTCCGCGTTCTTCCGGAGGTAGCGTGCGGGCAGGATGTTATGATAGGCGTTACCCGTGAGACGTTCCTCCATCGTCTCGCCGGTGGTGCGTTTGATCGGTAGTTCGAGTTCGTCCGCGGAGACGCCGTCGCTGCTCATTCGACGGCCACCTCGATCGATGTGCGTGTGATGTGGATCATCCGTAGTGTTGATGTACTGGCGTAGCGGACCCTTGTACGTTCGGGTTTCCCGGTCCGATGGGCGTGTACCTATCCGATTGCGTATGTAACGTTCGTCCGACGCGTACGGCTCCGAAATCGGTTCGAATACACGTAACACGCTCCGTCTACAAAAGCATAGGTGGACCGGAGTGAAACTGAATTCAAAACCGAATTATCGGGAGACTCAACGGTGATCGCATCGGAAACGAAGGGGGGTTCAACGGTGGAGTCGGTGCGTTCTACGGGAGAGGTCCGGCGTAGGAAACGACAGCATCGTCCGAATGCGAAACTCGGTTTCAGCCCTAAATATATCAGTTTCTGAGTACATATGCCGGGCGTTTATACGTCTCGTTATCGTCTAGCGGGATATGACCGCACGTATGCCCGCTATCGCCTCCGATCTCGGAACCGGTATCGGGAACACCCTCGCACAGATCGGCGTGCTCGGCGACCCGGTGGGGCAGGTGTTGATCGCACTCGTCGTCATCGCGCTCGTGATCGTCGTCGGCAAGTTCCTGTTGTCGCTCGCGTGGCGGTTAGTCACCATCGCCGTCGTCGTCGTGGCAGTGGTGTTTGGACTGTCGGCGGCCGGACTACTCTGAGACGCGCGTCGCCGTCGAGTCCAAAAGAGGGTAGCGAAGCGAGCCTCGTTACAAACAGTTGCGGGGCCGAGCGCGCTACTGGAACGCGCCGAACTCGGATCCCGCGGGCGTCTCGGTCTCGGAACGCTGGAAGCGCTTCTCGATCTCCTCATAGCGCTCGCGCGTCTCGGGGGTGACGCTCGGGTTCACCTCGCGGAGGGCCGCCTCGAAGTGGTCCATCGTCACGCGGACGTTGCCCACGGACTCCCCTACCTCTTCAGGCGAGACACTGCCGATGAACTCCCGGGAAGCGTTCATCGATGCCTCACGGGCCACCGCCTCGATGTCGGCACCGACGTAGCCCTCCGTCCGCCGGGCGACGGCGTCGAGGTCGACATCGTCGGCCAGCGGCTTGTTCCGGGTGTGTACCTCCAGTATTTTCCGGCGTGCCTCCTCGTCGGGGACGGGCACGTGGACGTGCCGGTCGAGCCGACCGGGGCGGAGGAGCGCGGAGTCGATGAGATCCGGGCGGTTGGTCGTCGCGATGACGACGACATCCTCCAGCGATTCGAGCCCGTCGAGCTCCGTCAGCAGCTGGGAGACGACGCGTTCGCCGACGCCCGAGTCGCTCGTGTTGCCGCCGCGCTCAGTCGCGATCGAGTCTATCTCGTCGAAGAACACGATCGTCGGCGCGTTCTCGCGGGCCTTACTGAACACCTCGCGGACGCCCTTCTCGGACTCGCCCACGAACTTGTTGAGCAGTTCGGGGCCCTTGATCGAGATGAAGTTCGACTCCGCCTCGTTGGCGACGGCCTTCGCGAGTAGGGTCTTCCCCGTCCCCGGCGGCCCGTACAGGAGGACGCCCTTTGCGGCCTCCATGTCCAGCTCCTCGAACACCTCGGGGTACTCCAGCGGCCACTGGATCGTCTCGCGAAGCCGCTCTTTGGTGTCGGTCAATCCACCGACCTGGTCCCAAGTGACATCTGGAACCTCGACAAACACCTCACGCAAGGCGGAGGGCTCGATACCCTTCATCGCCTGCTTGAAGTCGTTCTCGGTGATCTGGATGCTGTTGAGCACGTCGGCATCGATCTCGTCCGATTCAAGGTCGAGCTGCGGGCGGATCCGGCGAAGCGCGTGCATCGCCGACTCCTTCGCCAAGCTCTCCAAGTCCGCACCAACGAACCCGTGGGTGTTCTCCGCGTACTCGTCGAGGTCGATCCCGTCGACGAGCGGCATTGTCCGCGAGTGGACCTGAAGGATCTCCTTGCGACCATCTCGGTCGGGGACGCCGACTTCGATCTCGCGGTCGAAGCGGCCGCCACGCCGGAGCGCGGGATCGATGGCATCGACGCGGTTCGTCGCGCCGATGACGACGACCTCCCCGCGGTCATCCAGTCCGTCCATCAACGAGAGCAACTGGGCCACGACGCGGCGTTCCACGTCGCCGCCAGCCTCCTCGCGTTTGGGGGCAATCGAGTCGAGTTCGTCCATGAACACGATCGCGGGGGCCTCCTCGGTGGCCTCCTCGAACACATCACGGAGCTGCTCTTCGCTTTCGCCGTAGTACTTCGACATGATCTCCGGACCGGAGATCGTGTGGAAGCTGGCGTCGATCTCGTTAGCGACTGCCTTCGCGATCAGCGTCTTCCCCGTCCCCGGCGGCCCGTGGAGCAGAACGCCCTGCGGCGGGTCGATCCCGAGGCGTTTGAACAGCTCCGGATGTCGCATCGGGAGCTCGATCATCTCGCGCACCTGTTCGAGTTCGTCGTCGAGTCCGCCGATGTCCTCGTAGGTGACATCCGGCGTCCCGTCGTCGTCGGTGCCACCGGGCGCGTCGGCGCCGCTCACGATCTCTTCCGCGGGCTTCTCGGAGATCGTGACTTCTGTCGAGTCGGTGACGACCACCGTTCCCGACGGCGACGTCTCCGCAATCTTCACCGGGACCGCCTGCCCCTGTCCGCCGCCGCCCATGACGCCGAATCCGAAGGGGATACGCACCGTCTGTCCCTCGGTGATCGGCTGGCCGGCGAGCTTGTCACGGATGAAGCGACCGACGTTCCCGCGGACGCCGAGCCGCTGTGGGAGCGCGATGGTGACCTGATCCGCCGGGTTGACCTCGACGGACTCGATCGTCACCCTATCGTCGATGCCGACGCTCGCCTCTTGACGGAGTTTCCCGTCAATTCTGATGACGCCGCTTCCGTCGTCTTCGGGGTATCCAGGCCAAACGCGGGCGATCGCCGCCCCGTCGCTGCCCTCGACGCGAATAAAGTCGCCGCCGGAGAGATCAAGCTCCTCAGCCGCGACACGGTCGATCGCTGCGAGACGACGACCAGCGTCCTTCTGTTTTAACGGTTTGACAGTGAGTTTCATCGTTCACCCTCGATCGTAACAACGCCGTTCTCGACGACGACCCCGTCAGCTGATCCCGGAAGCTGGAACTCCGATTCGGTCGGCTCGCCGTCGCTCTCTATCACGACGATGGCCGTGTCACCGACGGTGTCGACGCTCGCGTTCTCGGCATCGACGCCCAGATCGGCGGCGACGATCCACCTATCATCGTACTCGTACCGGCGGAGCAACGCGTCGTCGCCGGCCGATCGGGTCTGATTGAGATTCATGCTAACTACAAGTTAGGCGTCAAAGTATATAAACCTGTCGTAGAAAATTGGGGGACGTGGGTGGGTCTATCCCCATAGCGGTAGTATTGCGGTTCAGGGTGAGCCCAGAGGGTCCACCGACGGGCTCTCATCGGGGTTTATAATTCGCGTAGAGGAATCCGAGCGCATGAAACGGGTGAGAAACAACGGCCGCGACGTGGCGTATCGGATCTTCGACCGTGGCGGTGACGGCCCGCCTGTCTGTTGTATCCACGGAAGCGGTGGCACCGGTGACGTTTGGAAGGCACAGAGCCGCCTAAGCGACCGATTCCCCGTCGTCGCCCTCGATCTTGCCGGACACGGTGGCAGCGACGACATCGAGACGGAACCCGGGATCGAGACGCTGAGCGCGTACGCCGACGACGTCGTCGCCGTCGTCGAGGAGACGGGCGCAACGGTCCTCTGTGGCAACTCGCTAGGCGGAGCCGTGGCGCTGTGGATCGCGCTCGAACACGAACTCGCGCTCGATGGCCTCGTCCTCGCGGGCACGGGAGCGAAGCTCACGGTCGCCGAGTCCCTTTTATATGCGCTCGCGAACGACTTCGACCGAGCGGTATCAATGCTCCACGAGCCCGACCGGCTGTTTCACGACGCGCCCAAAGAGTACGTCGAGCTGTCGACCGCCGCGATGGCGGCCTGTGGCCGGACCGTGACGGAGCGGGACTTTCGGACGTGCCATCAGTTCGACGTTCGTGATCGGCTCGGCGAGGTGACGGTGCCGGCGCTCGCGGTAGTCGGCGAACACGACGCGCTCACGCCACCGTCGTACCACGAGTTCCTCGCCGACCGGATCCCGAACTGTGAGCGTGCGACGGTCGCCGACGCGGCTCACCTCGCAATGGTGGAGCAGCCGACCGCGTTCAACGCGGCGCTCGTCGAGTTCCTCGGGCGGCAGTAAGCGAAACGAGCACTGATTAGTCAGGAGTGGCCGGCGACCGAGTGCCCGTCCTACGGATTTTTTACCCGGGAGTTTGACTGGCCACTCATGAGTAGGGACGACGGCGACGTGCTTGAACCCGGGAACCGGCCGCGTTCGGCCTCGGACGACGCGACAACGGCTCCGGGCGGCGAGAACCCCAATATCGACGACTTGCTGACCAAGTTGGACGCGCTAGAGGAAACGGTGGACGACCCACACGAACGTGAGAAGGTTCGGCAGACGATCTCACTCGTCGAGCGAATGCCAGGAAGTCGGGCGTTCACCACCCGGATCACAAAGTACACGACGCGCGATATCGCCGAGTCGTTCGTCGGTGGGATCTTGCTCTCGCTTCCGCTTCTCGTCGAAGATGGCGTCTTCGACATCGCGGAGTGGTTTGCAGACACCCTCGTCGGCGGGATTCCCGTGTTTCTCGTCGCAAACGTACTCTTTGTGCTCGTCATGACGTGGGGACTGTTGTACTACGCGGACTTCCGTGATCTCCAAGACCCCAATCCGATCCTCGGATTCCTCCCCCGTCGGTTGGTCGCGGTACTCGTCATCTCACTGGTTGTCTCCATCGGAACGATGATCCTCTGGGGACGGGTGTTCGAGGGCGACCCCACCACTGTGGAGGCAGCCGGTCGGGTGACGGTTATTTGGGCCGCCGCCGCGTTCGGAGCCGCGTTAGGCGACATCCTCCCTGGCGAGTCGACCGGGCAGGACGTGAGCGAGCGTATCAGCGACTCACGGGACGATCGCAGAGCCGACAACCAACGCGAAGAGTGATGCGCTACGACCGCTGCGCCCGGTCCGACCCAATGTCCTCGACGAGGCCACCGATGACCACAGGTTTTTCGCTGCGGCCGTCGTAGTCCGTTATATGTCAGCGCTACGCGATGCGCTCCGGGACCTCCCGGAGGCAGTGTTTGCGGATCTGCTCGAGTCCGACGACGAGTACGTCCTGCTCGTCGATCTCCCCGGTGCGACCGCCGAGACAACTGAGGTGCTCTTCGAGGATGGCCGCATCGAGATCGAAGGACGGCGTGAGAAGTCGACGCCGGAGGGGTTCCGGTACGTTCGCGAGGATCGCCCGCTGTTCCTCGACGCCGAACTCCCGCTTCCCCCGGACGCCGACGGCGACGCGGCAGGTGCGGAGATGGATCGCGGCGTTCTCGAGGTTGTCCTTCCAAAACGGATAGAAGGTGACTCGCGACGGATCCCCGTCGACGGCGGCGACGAGGACACGGAGGAGTCAATCGGCGGCACGGGAGAGGCCAACGACGCCTAACGGGTGGTCACGCTGGTCAACTTTCGTGCGTACTGGCGGTTTCTGGTCGTCCTCCGGCAGTTTCTGCCGCTGATCATCGCCTACTGGCGAGACCGAAAGCGGTTCTTTCTGTTCGGTCGAAGCCGGGAGGTCGACGAGGCGACACAACGCGAGCGCGCAGATATCCTCCTCAACACCCTGCTCACGCTCGGCCCGACGTTTATCAAACTTGGCCAGCTGTTGTCGACGCGCCCCGACATCCTCCCGCCGGCGTACATCGAGGTACTGGAAGGGCTTCAAGACGATGTCCCCCCCGCTCCCTGGGAGGAGTCGAAGCGGGTGTTAGAGGCGGAGATCGGTCCCATCGACGAGACGTTCGACGATTTCGACACCGAGTCGATAAGCGGTGCGAGCCTCGGGCAGGTGTACACCGCGACCTACGAGGGCGAACCGGTTGCGATCAAGGTCCGTCGACCGGGGATCGAAGAGCTTGTCGAGGCAGACCTCCGAGCAATCCGGTGGTCGCTTCCGCTGGTTCGGCGGTTCATCGGGGGCGGGCGGGCATTCTCACTTGAGAACCTCTCCGACGAGTTCGCAAAAACGATCCGCGAGGAGATGGACTACCGGCGGGAACGAGAGATGCTTGAGGAGATTCGCGGGAATTTTGCCAACAACGACCGCATCCGGATCCCGACAGCCTACGAAGCGGTTTCGGGGCCACGAGTTCTCACGATGGAGTACATCGGCGGGACGAAGATCAGTCGCATCGACGAACTCGACGACTCGGGGCTCGACCGCACGGAGATTGCGGAGTCGCTTCAGGAGGTCTATCTTCAGATGATTATCGATGACGGGGTGTTCCACGCCGACCCACACCCGGGGAACCTCGCCGTCGACGACGACGGACGGGTGATCTTCTATGATTTCGGGATGTCGGGACGCGTCGACCCGTTCATACAGGAGAAGATCGTGGAGTTCTACGTCGCCGTCGCGCGACAGGACACCGACGCGATCCTCGATACGCTGATTTCCATGGGGACGCTCTCGCCGGAGGTCGATCGCGACGTGATGGGCGAGGTCATGGATCTCGCGATCGCGGACGCTCGCGGCGAGAACATCGAGCAGTACCGCGTCAACCAGATCATCGAGCAGGTGGAGTCCACCATTTACGAGTTCCCGCTCCGACTCCCGCGTAACCTCGCGTTAGTCCTTCGCGTCGCCACCGTCGTCGAAGGCGTGTGTGTCACGCTCGATCCTGAGTTCGATTTCATCTCGACAGCGACAGACTACCTCGAACGAGAGGGCTACTACGAGCAGACCGCAAAAGAACTGGCGCAGAACGCCGGCAGACAGGTCCAGCGCACGACGGAGGCGCTGTTCACTGTCCCCCCGAAGGCTGACGATTTTCTCGACCGCGCGAACCGCGGTGATCTCCACGTAGAGGTGTCGCTCGACGACGACTCCCGCGTGCTCGACAAGCTCGCGATGCGGATCGCCTACTCCGTGTTGCTGGCGGTGGGTGTACTCTCCGCGACCATCCTCTACTCGTTCGCGGAGGACCCGCGACTGGCCGCAGTCGTCCTCCTGCTTGCCGCTCCGCTTGCGATCGCCCTGTATCGGTCGTTCAGAAAGAAACGACGGATCCCCGGGAACCCCCAATTCACCCGACAGGGGATGCGGGAGCGGCGCGACGACTGACAGCGAACGGACACCTCGTGGGTGGCCACGTGACTGCTCGGTCGGTGTCTGTCGGTCCCTCGGCTCGGTATCAGGCCGTCACGACCTGTATCGGAACAAGCAGGAAACAGAGCGCTCCGACCGCGAACGTGAGAACGCCCACGGCGTATCGCGGCCACCCGATCCGGTCCTCGTCGGCGGGGTTCGCGGGGCCGTTGAAGGCGATGACGGCCGCAAACACACCCCAGAACGCCCACAGGCCAACCGACTCGTCGAACCCGAACCCCCGCCAGTAGTAGAGGTACGCGGCGATCGCGAACAGCGCGCCGGGGACGAGTGCGGCGACCGTCTCTTGACGCGGCCCGGCCATCGCACGAACCATGTGTCCCCCGTCGAGCTGGCCGACCGGGAGGAGATTGAGCAGGGTGAAGAACATCCCGACCCAGCCGCCGATGATGACCGGGTGCGCCGAGAGGGCCGGGTCCTCGTAGGTCGTCGGCTGGCCGAGTATGTCAGCGATGAGCGTTAATAAGGGTGGATTGTTGAATCGGATAGCGGTCCCCCCGCCGTTCATCAGCTCTGCCGGGACGCGGATCGGGTCAAGCGACAGTCCGATTACGGTGACGGCGACGGTAGCAACGAGTCCAGCTATCGGGCCGGCCGCACCGATGTCGAACAGCACCTTCCGGGAGGGCATTCGGCTACGCATTCGGATGACCGCACCGAGCGTGCCGAACGGGAAAATAAAGGGGATCACGTACGGCAGCGAGACATCGACCCCGTGATATCGTCCGGCAGCGTAGTGGCCGAGTTCGTGGACCAACAGCACACCGAGGACGGCAGCGGTGAACGGCCACGCCTGTAGCATCGTCAGGGGGTTTGACCGGATCTCGGCGACTGGAACGTAGTACCACCCGGTCGCCCCCACGAATAGGGTGGTGACCACCGTCGCGAGGAACATACCGATATTCACCCACGGAACCCCGTCCCGACCGTGTTCTATCGGCGTCGCGACGACAACGTGTCCGTTCGCAACCGTCTCGATGTCGACATCGTAGCCTGCCTCTCGAAACGCAGGCGTAACCTTTCGAAGAAGCACCCGCTCCGGAACGTACGACTCACCGAGGTAGCGGATGCGATCACCGTCCTGTCTGGCCTCGTCGAGCCTGAAGAACGTGCGTAGCGGGTTGGGACGAGGAGCGCCGTCGGGAACCGGCGCTGGCTCGTCCTCGCGGTCTGACATCGTTTCGGATTGGCCGTCGCCGAGTATAAACCCCGCGTCCGCGGAGAGGCACGAGTATCCGGTGCGGTTCCTCGGAGAAGCCTGAGTGTCCGGTACGGCTACGGGATACAGACGGAGGGAAACGAAGCGCGAAGACGGGGAGTACGGTCCGTCGCGGGACGGGGACTGTGTGGGACGGGGACTGTGCGGGAGCTATTTCACTGTCGATCCGCTACGCCGGTTCGACACGCCACGTCGTCGCGCCCGTATACGACCACTTCTCGACGGTGAGGTCGGCAGTGGAGTCACGGAGCTTCACCATCAGCGCGCCGATCTCCTTCGGCGAGAGGTCGACATCCTCGGAGATGAACTTCCCTTTGAAGTACATCTCTCCGTCTTCTGCGCGGTCGAGCAGGTACTGTTTCAGCCGCTCTTCCTTACTCCGGGTGTCAGTCGCATCAGCGTTCGTGGAGGGGTTGGTGCTCACGCTCATAGTACACCCCATGCTTGGGGAGAGAGCATCATATAAAGCCGACACCGTTGAGTGGCGTTCGGGGTGTTTCAGCTCCGTTTGCGGGGTTCTCAGCCGCTAAAATGTGTCTGACGGACGTTTTATAAACGTATTAGTTTCGTTTAGAACGTTTATAATTGTTTTTGAGGCATTGATTAGGGAGTGGCCGCATCGATCGGTTCGAGGGGGCATCCGCAGCGAGTCGATCGAGAAGAGACGTGACGGTCGGATTCACGGTGGCAGACGACCGAGCGTGTCGCTCGCGCGCACAACCGATGAGGACACCTCGGACGACGAACGGGAAAGGCGGCCGACGGCCGGTCCCGGACCAACCGGGTCACTCCCGCTGGTGAAGCCAGAACTCCTCGGATTCGGTGGTTTCTTTCTTAAATATCGGCACCTCGTCCTTGAGCCGATTGATCCCGTCTTCCACGGCGCGGAACGCTTCCGCGCGGTGCCCCGCGAGCACGACGACGAACACGATGTCCTCGCCCGCTTCGATCACCCCCGTCCGGTGGTGCATCGCGACCTCGAACACACCGTCCCGGTCGGTGAGTTCGTCGCCGATGGCGTCCATGCGCTCGCGAGCGACCGCCTCGTACTTCTCGAACGCGAGGTGCGTGGTGCGGTTGTCGTCGGGACCGTCCCGCGCTCGGACCCGTCCGGTGAACGTCGCGAGAGCCCCCGAGCGCTCCGCACCCGGAGAGTCCTCGACCCGCGTGATGAGCGTCTCACGGGTGACCCACGGCTCGGCGGCATCAAGCGTGTCGAGGAGGTCGTCGAGGTCGATGTCGTCCGCCTTTGCTCCCGTCGCGATGACATCTCCGGGCGTCTCGTCGGGGTCCGCGTCGGGGTCGAGGAGGACGGTCGGGACCCGAAGCCGGTCGTCGCCGACCGCGACGAGGTAGTCGTGATCGGGTGCCAGTCTATCGAGGAGGTCGTCGAACCCATCAACTGTTCCTCGACCCCGCCACGAGCCGTCCGACGAGAGTGAGACGGCGGTTTCGGGGCGGTCGTCGGTTACAACAGGGGGTTCCGTATTCGCACCGGTACCTCCGTCGGCGACGGGGTCATCGCCCGCGCGGACGACCGCGACCCGGCCGTCGAGACGGCCTATAAGAGCGTCGGCGAGGTCGCTCGCGTCGGAACCGAGAATCGAGATCGGTTGCATACCCGAACGCGGGCGGCGAGCGGCTTAACGTTTCCCGGCCGCCGTGGTCCCGGCGGCCGTGATCCTAGCAGCCCCACGCGGGTGGACCGACTCAGTCGTATTTATAAAACCCCTCGCCCGTTTTTTTGCCGAGGTCGCCGGCCGCGACCTTGCGCTTGACGAGGTAGGCGGGTTTATACCGGTCGCCGAGTTCCTCGTGGAGCGTCTCGCTGGCGTTCAAAACGACATCAAGCCCGATGTGGTCCGCGAGTTCGAGCGGGCCCATCGGGACGTTGGTGCCGAGTTTCATCCCGCGGTCGATGTCCGCCTTGTCGGCGACGCCCTCGTCGAACGCGCGGACGCCCTCGTTGATCCACGGCATTAGGATTCGGTTGGTGACGAAGCCGGGCTTGTCGTCGGACTCCCACGTCTCCTTGCCCAACTCTTCGGCGAAGGCATGCGCAAACGCGGTCGTCTCCCCGGCAGTGCGCTCGCCCACGACGACCTCCACGCCGTCCATCACCGGAACCGGGTTCATAAAGTGGAGTCCGACCACGTCCGCGGCGCGGTCGGTCGCACTCGCAATCTCGGTGACCGACAGCGTGGAGGTGTTGGTCGCAAGGACGACCCCCTCGTCGACGACGGCGTCCAGGTCGGCAAAAATTCCTGTTTTAATCTCCATATCTTCGACGGCAGCCTCGACGACGACATCGGCGGCCGAAAGCTCTGAGAGCGCTGTTGTGCCTGTGATTCGATCGCGGATCGTCTCTGGGTCCGCCGGGAGCGCGTCCTTCCCGTCGAGTCGAGCGAGACTCGACTCGATGGCGTCGAAGCCGTTCTCGACGTACTCGGACTCGATATCGCGCATCACCACGTCGTAGCCGGCGGTCGCGGCGACCTGAGCGATTCCCGCCCCCATCGTCCCCGCACCGACCACGCCGACGACCTCGACTTCGGATAGCTCGGGCATGAGCATCGCTGGCGCATCGGTCGTCGTAAGTATTGCGAACCGAACGCCGTAATAAATTACGTACAGCCGTAGTAAATTATTTTCCGTTACGGACCGGATAGCCGGCAGTTTTAGACCGTAACACACCGGTTGCCGTCGATCGATCGGGAAGAAACGACCCCACGCTTTTTTACTCGTGTACGTGGAGTAGTAGTCGATGCTTCCTCACGCCACCGACGCAATCTCGCGGGACGGCAAGTCGCTGATCCTCGCGTACGACCACGGGTTAGAACACGGACCGGTCGACTTCGATCCGAATCCGGAAACCGCGGACCCCGAGCGCGTGTTCGAACTGGCCACACACGACGCCGTGACGGCGATTGCCGTACAAAAGGGGCTCGCGGAGGCCTACTACCCGGACTACGCCGACGACGTGTCGTTGCTGTTGAAAACGAACGGGACCTCAAACCTCTGGATGGGCGAGCCCGACACCCCGGTCAACTGTACTGCGGAGTACGCCGCGGGACTCGGCGCGGACGCCGTCGGATTCACGCTGTACGGCGGCGCGAACAACGAACTCAGAATGGCGGAGGACTTCCGAGAGGTCCAAGAGGAGTCCCGCAAACACGACTTAGGGGTCGTCATGTGGGCGTACCCGCGCGGACAGGGCGTTCGAAACGAAACCGACGACCGAACGATCGCGTACGCAGCCCGGATCGCCCACGAGCTTGGCGCGGACATCGCGAAAGTGAAGTACCCGGGCTCGCCCGAGGCGATGGCGGAGACGGTCCGGATGTCCGGTCGAACGAAGGTCGTGATGTCCGGCGGGTCGAAGACGAACGACGAGTCGTTCCTCCGAACCGTCGAACGCTCGATGGACGCCGGCGCGAAGGGGCTCGCGGTGGGACGGAACGTCTTCCAGCGTGACAACCCAATCGAGATTCTCGACGCGCTAGAACTCGTCGTCTTCGACGGTGCCACGACGGAGGAGGCGATGGCCGAAACCGGCGCGGGCGAGTAGTCGATGCCCGACGACACGAACGAAGCCACGGGCGAGCCAGACCCCGTCGTCGATGCGGTGTTTGACACGGTCGCAGCGACCGCTCCGGAGATACGCGACGCCCTTCCGGGCCGGCGTGTCGAGAGCGACGAGGAAAACCCGTCCGGGGAGACCGTGCTGGCTGGCGACATGTACGCCGACGAACTCCTCGGAGAAGCCATACCCGCGATCGACGGGGTTGGCGCGTACGTCAGCGAGGAGCGTCCGGACGCAACCGACGCCGGCGAGGGCTACTCCGTCGCGGTCGATCCGCTCGACGGCTCCTCGAACCTCCGGTCGAACAACACGATGGGCACCGTTGTGGGCGTGTACGAGGGGCCACTCCCAGCAACCGGCCGGGACCTCGTCGCCGCCGGCTACACGCTGTTGGGTCCGATCACGACGATGGTCGTCGCTGACGACACTGGGGTCCGCGAAGAAGTAATCACGCGCGACACGCCAGCTGAGGGGAACGGCGAGAGAGCCGATGAGAACGGGAAGAGGGCCGAGGGCGACAGCGGTAGCGTCACCAGAACCGTCGTCGACGGCGATCTCACCCTTCCGGACGAGCCGACCGTGTACGGGTTCGGTGGGCGGGTGCCTGACTGGACCGACGCGTTTCGCGAGTACGCCCGGGCGGTCGAGAACGAACTCAAGCTCCGCTACGGCGGGTCAATGGTCGGTGACGTGAACCAAGTGGTAACCTACGGGGGGGTGTTCGCGTACCCCGCCCTGACCGATGCGCCAGACGGAAAGCTCCGGCTCTCGTTCGAGGCGAACCCCATCGCGTACGTCATTGAGGCGATGGGGGGCGCGTCCTCTGACGGCACGAGATCGATCCTCGACGTTGAACCCGACGGACTCCATGACCGCGTCCCGCTGTACGTTGGCAACGAGACGCTGATCGACCGTCTTGAGGCCGCGCTCAACGAGCGGTAGCGGACCGGAACACAGCGGAGGGTGAAAATAAACGCTGGGGTACTACGCCGGGGTCTCCTCGTCGTCGTCGCTCGCGGTCCAGCGACGCGCGCCGGGGAGGAACCCCGCGAGTTTCGTCACGTAGCCGAGTTTGAACAGCCCGAACTGTGAGAGGACGCCGAGCACGAACACTGCGAGGAACGGAATCGCGGTCGGATCGAAGAGGATCGGTTCGAGCGCCACCTCCTCGGCCGCAGTCGTAAACGCCTCGGGCGTGAGCGAGCGAGAGCCGAGCGCCGCGCCGATGAACGCGGTCGAGACGACGAGTGTCGTCCGGGTGAGCACGAAGCCGAACAGCGCGCCGACCGCAACCCCCGCGAGCGTCGCGCCAACGAGCAGTGCGGTTCCCTCAAGTCCGGCCGCGTCGGCCGCGTACCATGGGCCGATCGCAAACCGACCGACGAACCCCCCGACCGTCCCGCCGATGACGAGAACCGCGACGGAGAGGCCGGCGTACGCGAGGAATCCACCGATGAGCCCGCCAAGAACGACTCCGGCAGCGGAGAGCACCAATCCGTCGACGGCGATAAGCCCAACCAAGTTCGGGGCGGCGAGATAGCCCGCACCCGCACCGATCAGGAATCCGGTCAGAGTGACGGCGTACACGGATACCGCCGCGCCGACGAACGCGAGCAGGAGTCCGGCAACGACGACGCCGGCGTCGAGTGGTGTTACCATACGACCACCTGTGGGATGATCCCCCTTAAAACGTCACGACCCGCGTCGACGCAGAAACACGGGCGTCTCGACTCTCGGGAGCACGAGCGTCCTGACCTGCCAACTCACCGCGACCGACGACCAGCTTGCCGGTCGATGTGGCGAGTGTAGCCGCCGACAGCGAGCCCGAATCCGAGTACGAGAAGGGTGAATCCGGCAAGCCGGGTGGTTCCGAGCGTCATCAACGCGAGGATAGCGCCGAAGACGAACGCGAACACGCCGGCAACGACGATACCAACGTCGAGAAGCGGAGAGGGCTGTACCGCATCACAGTGTGGACAGACGCGAGTGTCGTCGGCGATCGGCTCTCGACACTCGACACAGTAGACGCGATCGCGGGGCACGGCCGACGTTCGTCCCTCGGGGACTTATAAACTTCAGTCGATCGGAAGGCGTGGCCTATCGACACCGCGGATCTCGAACCGCGCACCGCCCGTTTCGGAGTCGGTTGCGTCGACGCTCCAACCGTGTGCGTTTGCGATCTCTTTGACGATCGCCAGCCCGAATCCGGTCCCCTCTTCCGTCCCGCTTTGTCCGGGTTCGAACAGGTCGTCCCGTATCTCGTCCGGGATTCCGGGGCCGTCGTCGGCGAGGTAGAACCCGTCCTCGAGGTCGCCGATCCGGACGGTGACGCTGGGGGCGGACTCCGTCGAAACGGCCGAACCGTCGACCAAGCCGGCGGCTGTTTCGGGGGCGGTCTCGGTCGACCCGTGCTCGATGCTGTTGTGTATCAGGTTCTCGAAGAGGTTCCGAAGCCTCGATGGGTCCGCGGAGACGGACCGTTCGGCGGTGACATCGAGAACGGCGTCGCCGGTGTCGACAGCGTCCCAGCTCTCCGTTGCGGCATCCGCGATGGACACCGGTTCGGTCTCTCCAACGCTCCGTCCCTCGCGCGCAAGCGCAAGCGTGTGCTCGACGATAGTCTCCATTCGATCGAGCGCGTCGCTTGCGGCGTCGAGGTGGTCGTTTCCGGTCTCCGTGCGAGCGAGGTCGACGCGCCCCTGTGCGACGTTGAGCGGGTTCCGGAGGTCGTGAGAGACGATCCCTGCGAAGTCATCGAGGCGTTCGTTCTGCCGTCGGAGCGCCTCCTCGCGCTCTTTAAACTCCGTGACATCCTCCTGGAACCCGACCCAACCGGTGACAGGACCGTCATCGTGCTCGCGGATCGGGGCGACACTGACACGGTTCCAGAACGGGGTCCCGTCTTTCCGATAGTTCAGTAGTTCGACGCTGGTCGACTCCTCGGCTTCAATCGCGTCCCGAAGCTCGCTGACCGCCGCTTCGTCGGTCTCGGGCCCTTGGAGGAACCGGCAGTTGACTCCAACAGCCTCCTCGCGGTTGTAACCGGTCATCTCGACGAACCGATCGTTGACGTACGTCATCGGGTTGTCCGGCTGTTCCGGATCGGTGATCGTGATTCCTACCGGTGCCTCGTCGAGGGCCCGCTGTTTCGTCTCCAACTCGTCACGCCGGGCCGCCTCCTCGGAGACATCGCGGAGGATCCCGACGCTGCCCTCGAACTCCTCGCCCTCGTAGGGCAACACGGCCATGTGGTCGCGACACGGGATGGGATCGCCCTCCTTCGGGTGGATATCGACGGGGAACCGCTGGACGTCCGGGCCGTCACTCGAGAGGATCGTGCCGAGTCGGTTTTCCGCCTCGATGACCGCGTCCCGGTCTTTCATCAGTCCCGGCTTGCTGCCGATGATCTCCTCGCGGTCGTAGCCGGTCAGCTCCGCGAACGCCTCGTTGACGTACTCGAAGGTGCCCGTTTCGTCGACGACGTAGATGGGATAGCCGAGCGCCGTGAGTACCGTCGAGTAGCGGTTCGCTGCCTGCCGAGTCTGGTACTCGTCGGCCGCCTGCTCGACTCGGTTGGCGAGCCGCTGGAGCTGTTCAGGACCCCCCTTCTGGAAGTAGCCGGTGACACCCGCGTTGAGCGCCCTGCTCGCTATCTCCTCACTTCCCTTTCCGGTGTACAGCACGAACGGGACGTGTTGATGGTCCTCGCGGACTGCCTCGAAAAACTCGAGTCCGTTCATGCCCGGCATATCGTAGTCGCTAACGAGACAGTCGAAGGACGATTCCGCAAGCCGGTCCAGCGCCGCACTCGGCTCCGTCACGCTCGTCACCGAGACGGACTCCAACTCCCTATCGAAATACGCCTCGGCGAGGTCCAACACCGAGGGGTCGTCGTCGACGTGTAATACGTCGATCCGTTCGCTCATAATCGATATACGACATCAGGAGATAAACCGGTATCGGCCCAAGTATCAGGCGTGGATCCGCCGTCAGCGAACCGCAATACCTCATCGCCGTCGACCCCGCGGGATCGTATCCACTTCCACCGCGCGTGGCGCGCTCTTAAGGGCGCGGAGCGCGGATCGGCGACCGATGGACGGCGGGACGCTCCCCGGAACCGACACGGAGAGGGTTGACGAGCCCGATCGGGTCGTGTTCCACGTGGACATGGACTGTTTTTACGCGTCCTGTGAGCGGCTGCGCGAGCCCGAACTCCGTGGAGAGCCACTGGTCGTCGGGATGGGGTACGAGCCCGGAGACACCGTCGGCGCGGTCGCGACCGCGAGCTACGAGGCCCGCGAGTTCGGCGTCGAGAGCGCGATGCCCATCTCCGAGGCGCTCGAACGACTCCCGAGACGCGGGACCGCCGACGCGACTACCGAGGAGGAGCGCAGCGAGACCGGCTACTACCGCCCTGTCGACCTCGATTTTTATAAGGAAGTCGCGAGCGATGTCAAGGATGTTCTCCACGACTGCGCGGATGTCGTCCGCGAGGTGAGCATCGACGAGGCGTACCTCGATGTCACCGACCGAACCGCGTGGGACGCCGCAGGTGCGGGTTCTGAGGCGGACGCGACGGGCGCAGCGATAGCGGACCCACCGCCGAGCACTGCGGCCGGACCGGCGTCAGACCGAACGCTTGCGGAGGGGTACGGACGACACGTCAAAGAACGGATCGAGCGGGAGGCCAGCGTGCCCGCCAGCGTCGGCGTCGCGCCGAACATGTCGGCCGCGAAGGTCGCGAGCGGCGCCGATAAACCCGACGGGCTGGTTGTTGTGCCGCCCGGAACGGTGGCGTCGTTCCTCGCGCCGTTGCCGACGGCGGCGCTTCACGGCGTCGGGCCAGTGACGGAGCGCGCGCTCGCGGATCTTGGGATCGAAACCGCGGGCGACGTGGCGGCGGCAGACCCGGAGACGCTCGCGGCGGAACTCGGCGACCGCGGGCGTGAGCTCTCGCGACGCGCCCGCGGCGAGGACGAGCGGGAGGTGACGCCACGGGGACTCCCCAAGAGTCTCTCGCGGGAGTCGTCGCTGCCGGCAACCGCCGACGCCGACGAGAAACGCGAGACCGTCGCAGCGCTGGCCGCAGACGTGGCCCGGCGGGCTCGTGAACGCGGCTGTCTCTATCGCACGATCGGAATCAAGGCAGTCGAGCCGCCATTCGACGTCAACACCCGAGCACGGAGCCTCCCCGGGCCGGTCGACGATCCCGATCTGGTCGAATCCGTCGCGCTCGACTTGCTCGACGAGTTCGACGACGACCGCGTCCGAAAGCTCGGCGTCCGGGTCTCGAAGCTCGATTTCGCCGAGAGCGACCAGGCGACGCTTGCCGGGTTCGAGGCCGGTGAGGACGGTGATCGTGGCGGTACTCAGGGGAAACAGCCCGCGAGCCGCAACGACGTGGGAGCGCAGATCACCGACTGGATCGGCGGGGAGCCGCGGACCGACGACGATGAGCCCGCCCCGGATCCGGCGGAACAGGACGACGAGGGACAGGCCTCGCTCGGCGACTGGTCGTAGTCGCGTCGGGGCGCGGCACCGCCGAACAGGACTGTTCGAACGAGACAGCGCTTTTAGGTCGCTGCCCACGGAGAGGAGGTATGGACGATCTGGCGTGGGAGACGCTCGGCACCGAGATCGACTACCGCTGTCCCGGCTTCGACGTACGCCGTGACGAGGTGCGTTTCCCGGACGGCGACACCGACGGTTTCCACTACGTCGACGAGCCGCCCGCGGTCGTGGTGCTGCCGTTGACGCCCGACGGCGATGTCGTCGTCATCGACGAGTGGCGGCAGGCGGTGGGGCGCGTCAACCGCGGGATCCCTGCGGGAACGATCGAAGCCGAAGACGCCGAGGACCTAGAGCGGGCGGCTGCGCGCGAACTCGCGGAGGAGACCGGCTACGAGGCGGACTCCTTCGAGCGGTTGACGACCGTCGAGCCGACGAACGGGATGGCGAACGCGGTCCACCACCACGTTCTCGCGCGCGGATGCGAGCCGACCGCCGAGCGCAACCTCGATCACAACGAGTCGATCTCGGTCGACACCGTTCCCTACGACGACCTCCTCGAAGCCGTCGTCGACGACGGGCTTCGGGACGGACGAGCCGTGACCGCCGTGTTGTGGTACGAGCTAACACATCGATGACGCCGACTTGGGGCGGGCGGTGTCAGCGAAGCCTGCGTACCGACTGGAAGTGACAGCGAAACCGGTGTGACGACGGGCACGGCCGCCGGAACCGGCAAGCCGGCGAGTGACAAACAGACCTTTGGGCAAACGGCACGTACACGAACTGATGACTGACCCCTCCACGGATGAAACGGGCGACGCAGACGACACGGGATGGGAACGGACAGATGACTCCGGACCGGCTGAATCCGGTGATCCCGGCTCGCCTGCGGCGGACCACGCCGGCGACACGGTGACCGACGGCAGTGGGCCCGTGGCTGCGACTGACGATGTCCCGGACTCACCGAGCCCCTGGAGCGTGCCGGACTCGCCGCTGCGTGCGGTGGGCGTCGCGACCGGGCTCGGGACGCTCGGTATCGTGTTCGTCCTCGCGTTCAGCCTCGTCGTGTTCGGTGTGGAGTCGGCCGTCGGTGGACTCCCGCTCGCGATCAGTTTGGGGCTCTCGCTGTTGTTGGGCCAGTACGTCGCGTTCGGCGGGGTTGCGCTCGGATACCTGCGATACCGTGGGTTCGACCGATCCGGAATCGTCTCCTATCTCGGGGTCCGCTGGCCCAGCCTCAAGGAACTCGGCCTCGTTGTCGGCGGCTGGGCGCTAATACTCGTGATGGTGGTGGTGATCTCGACCATCCTCCAGCTGCTCGGGCCGGAGCCGGCCGCGAACCAAAGCGCGGAACTCGCCATGCAGAACCCGGCGATCATCCCGCTTCTGATCGCTGCCGCGTTCCTCGTTATCGGCCCGGCCGAGGAGGTGCTGTACCGCGGGATCGTTCAGAACCGACTCCGGGAGTCGATATCGGTTGTTCCCGCCATCGCGATTGCGTCCGCGATCTTCGCCGCCGTCCACGTGATCGCGCTGACGGGCGGTATCGAGGGACGGCTGACGACGATTGCCGTCCTCTTTTTCCCGAGCCTCGTGTTCGGCGCGGTGTACGAGTACACCGACAACATCGTCGTCCCGGCGCTGCTACACGGCCTCCACAACGCCGTGATTTTCACGGTGTTGTACGTCGTCGTGGCGTACGGCGACGAGATAGAGGAGTTGGCCGAGGCTGGAGCGATGCTTCTACCGATCTAACGCGGACTGAGGGGAGTAAGCCCCCTTCGGTTCATCCCGACATTCGGCTTAGCGTTCGCGGCCGTGGCCGGACTACCTTGATGGCCGCGGACTTGCACCGGCGAGGATTCGCCGTTCCATCCGTTCCCACCCGTCGAACCTCATCGGGTTAGCTCCCTTCCCTTACGGGTCGGTTCGCGCGAATCACGGGTCGAGGTGGGGGGTGTCGTTGCTGTTCCAGAGCCAGCCGTCTCCGACTCCGGGCGTGTGCCCGGTCGCCCGTCCGGCCGGTGGGGGGACTTTCCTCATGCCAGAGGCACGGGAGTCGGGCTCCCTCTGTCCAGCTACCAATAGTCGACGCCGGCGAATAAGGGGTTCGATGAGTCGATCGACCGGGCCTCAAACCGAGCGTCGGAGCCGACAGCGGCGAGCGCAAGCCCGTTGACGATACAAAACGGTACGGAACGTGAGTCAGCCGCCTAGACACGACATATCACGGTCGATCACGGATCTTCACGATCAAGGGAAGCGTTCAAGTCGTCAGCACCATTAGGAGTGTGTATGTCCGAGGCACAGACCGTTCAGCTGTCGTATGACGACGGGGCACGAGCGGTCGAACTCGCACGCGAGGCGGTCGAGTCGTTCGTTCGAAACGGGCAACGCGAACAGCCCGGGAGTATGCGTGAGGCGTTCTACGCCAGAACGGGCGCGTTCGTCCGGCTCGAATCCACCCGGGGACGCGGTCGGCTGCGCGGCTGTGCCGGCGCGTGGGAGACCTCCGACCAGCTTGGCCACGCCATCGTCGAGGCCGCGATCAAGGCGGCGTCCGAGGACTCCTGCGGCTCCGAGGTCGAACCCAAGGAGCTCGAAAACATTACTGTCTCCGTATTTATCGTCTCCAACACCGTCTTGACGAACGATCCGCTAGAGGACCTCCAGATCGGAACCCACGGCGTGGCGGTCGACGGCGGCAACGACCACGGCTGGCTGTACCCGACAGTCCCCGTCGAGAACGGCTGGTCCGGCGCGGAGTTCCTCTCACGAGCCTGCCGGAAGGCACGGATTTCGCCGACCGCGTGGCAGGACGACGACACCATGGTGACGCTCATCGAGGGCCAAGTGTTCCGAGAGCGTCCCGACGGCGGTGCGGTCGAGGAACTGTAACTCCGGTCTCCTCGCGGCTCAGTTCTCCGCCCCGTATCCGACTCGATTCGCGTCCGCGAGCGCGCGCTCCGTCGCGAGGTCGAGCGCGAACGCGTCCTCGCTGACAACCTCGCCGTCGCGGATCACGGGTGCTAACAGCGGTTCGGCGTCGACCGGCCCCTCACGGGCTGTCAGTCCAACCGCGTGTCCACCGTCGGCAGTGCGGTACACCTGTTTTGTACCGGAGAGTTTGCCGCGTTTAGCCGCCGGCTCACCGTCGACTTCGACGATGTCGAGCGCGAAGTCAACCGGGTCGGCGTTCGAGACGTAGCCGCCGACGCCGAACCCGTCGACGTGTGCCCGGAGCGAACGGAGGTCGGCAGGACCGAGCCCGCCGGAGACGTACACGTCGAGGTCGTCGTGGCCGCGGACGTCCAGCGCCCAGCGCACCTCGCGGATGATGTGTGTGAAATCACCCCGGCGCGAGCCGGTGGTGTCGAGGCGGATCCCGTCGAGCCGGTCGCCAAGCGTCTCGACCGCGCGGAGCGTCTCGTCCACTTCATCGGAGTAGGTGTCACACAGCGCAATCCGGGGGGTATCGGGGCCAGCCGCCTCATCGAACGCGCGCCACGCGGCCTCTTGGTTGCCCGCGCCGAAACAGATGGCGAGCGCGTGCGGCATCGTCCCCGACGGTTCACGGCCAATCAGGTCGCCGGCGGCAACGTGCGAGAACCCGTCGAATCCCGCGACGAGCGCCGAACGCTCCACTGCGGCGGCCATCGACGGATGGACGTGGCGCGCCCCGAAGGACAACAGGTTCGAATCGGGCGCAGCGACTCGGCAGTCGAGCGCGGCGGTCGCGATCGCAGAGGCGTGTGAGAGAAACCCCAGAAGCGACGTCTCCAGTCGGGCGAACGTTCGATACGGCCCCACGATCCGCATCACCGGGCCGCCGTCGAACAGTCGCCCTTCGGGAATCGCGAAGACATCGAGGTCGTGCCCGGCGAGCAGCGTGACCGCGTCTTTCAACCCGGCAAACAGCTCGAACTCGCCGGTCGGGAACTGATCGGCAGTCACCTCGGCGACGACCTCCGGGTTCCGTCCGACGTGCTCCAAGGCGGCGGTCGTCCGGTCAAAGTAGGCATCCGTCGCCCGACCGCTACGGATCGCCTCGTCACCGACGATGTCGAACTCGGTCATACACTCCGTTCGACCGGGAGCCACGAAAAGTCATCCGTGTCGGCGACGGCTTCGAGCTACGGTCGGGAGCGACGAGCGATGAGGGCGGCGACGACGAGAGCGACGAGGGTAACGGCAACGCCGAGTCCGGGAACCGCGCCGTCGAACGGCTCCTCGTCGTCCTCGCCGTCATCGCCCAAGTTCGGGTCGGAGCTACCGAGTCCGTCGGTGGCATCATCGCCCTCCACGTCGTTGGGATCGAGATCCGGACGAAGCTCGAACACGCCCTCCGGGGACGGTGCGTGAGCGATAGTCACTGTCGTCTCGTTCCGTTCAACGCCGTACGCGCCACGGAAGTCTCCGTCCTCGGCGTGACGCACCCCGTCATCTCGGGGGTCGGCGTCGTGGTAATCAAGCATGCGGAGGTAGGTCTCGTGGAACTCCGCGGCGTCGTCCTCGGTCTGCCACTCCGTCACCCAGACGTAGCCGTCGCGCTCCTCGTTGCCGGCGTCGTTGCGGTAGGGATACAGCTCGTCGCCCGCCCAGCCGTCGGTCGAGGAGTGCGCGTAGTTGTACGCGGTTCGCGTCGCGAGCTCCTCACCGATCATCAAGTGGGTGTTGGCATCGAACGTGGGAGAGTCACCTCCCGCCTGAACCGCCTGAAAGGCCTGATACCAGAACATCACGAACATCGAGGCCTCGCCGGCCGTCTCCGCGCCATCGACCCCCTGGTTCGGGTAGCGTTCCCAGTCGCTCTCCGCGGCGTCGTTGAACTCGATCTCGGCCGTCTCGTAGTCGGGATCACGATGGATCACCTCAGAGGTGGTCTCCGGCGGTTCGTTCATCGTCTCGTTGACCGCGTCCCATCCGCCCTCGTCGATGAGGTCCGCAACGTAAAACGGGCCGTCGGAGTACGGCTGGAGAACAGTTACCAGAATCCCTTCGTTGAGATCGGGTGGCGACGTGGCACCGTCGTCGGCGTCGGGCTCGCCGAGACAGCTCCACTCGGATTCACATCGCTCGTCGTACAGCTCCTCGAGATGGACGACCTCTCCCTCGACGATACCGTCGACGGCGAGGTCGGCGTCTTGGGTGTCACCCGTGTATCGGGCGTCACCGAGGTCGTGGTACTGGTCTTGCATCGCGTGTGCGAGTTCGTGGACCAGCGTCGACCCGTCGATCTGGAGCGCCTCACCCTCGTCGATGACGATGACAACACGTTCTTCTGCCGGAGAGTAGAAGCCGCCGACCGCGCCGCCGAACACGGTGTCTATGGCCTCGGCCGAGGAGTCGTCCTCGCCGACGACGAACAGCGCCTTCCACACCTGATCGTTCCAGCGGTTGAATTCGCGTTCGGCGTCGCTCGGATCACCGTCACTGGTCTGGTCGGCCTGAAACTCCTCGCGAGTCAGCGTGTCAACCGTGACCTCCTCCTTGAATGGCCGTTCACGAAGGTGTTCGACCCGAGCCATCTTCTGGTGGGTCAGCATCTCCAGCTCCGACTCGGTCAGCCCGTCACCCTGATCGATATCGAGGTCGTCGCTGTAGTGGGTCCCGTTCCAACAGCCGATCAGATCGTTGTCGTCAGGTGTTTCACAGTCGGCCGCAGTCTCGGCGACCGAGTAGGAGGACCCGGACCCACCGACATCGACTGCGGCACCGGCACCAGCACCAATCGTGAGGAGGGCGACCGCCACGACCATCACCGAAAGGGTGAGAACCCGTCGCATGTGACCGCTTACGAGCCGGCGAATAAGTAGTTTGTCCGTTGACTCATCTCCGACTCCGGTTCGCCTCCGTGTTTTAGTGTTCGGGAGACGAACCGTCGAGCATGTCGTACGATCCGGACGCCACCGCGGTGGTCGTCGTGGACATGCAAAACGGGTTCTGTCATCCAGATGGGAGCCTCTACGCTGAGCCGAGCGAGGCCGCAATCGAGCCGGTCGTCGACCTCGTGAGTCGGGCCCGCGATGCCGGCGCGCAGGTCGTTTACACGCGCGACGTACATCCCCCCGAGCAGTTCGATGACACTCACTACTACGACGAGTTCGACCGCTGGGGCGAACACGTCGTCGAAGGGTCGTGGGACGCGGAACTCGTCGATTCGCTCGATGTTCGCGCCGCGGACCACATCGTCGAGAAACACACCTACGACGCCTTTTATCAGACCGATCTAGAGGGATACCTCGACGCCCGTGGGATCGACGACCTCCTGATCTGTGGCACGCTCGCGAACGTCTGTGTGCTTCACACCGCCGGCAGCGCCGGGCTCCGCGACTACCGGCCCGTCGTCGTCGAGGACGCGCTCGGCTACATCACCGAAGAACACCGCGAGTACGCGGTCGACCACGCTGACTGGCTGTTTGGCGAAACGACGACTCGGGAGGCAGTTGCGTTCGACACCGAGTGAGACGCCGCGGACTCGTCACGCGGTGATTATCAGCCGCGAGTATCGGCGTGTAACGCTTTAGTTACCCGACGCAGGAGCCGTGGGTATGGAACTCTCTCGACGCGGTATGCTCGCCGGGCTCGGAGTGGCCGGCGGCGTCGGTGCCGTTGGGTTCGTCGGGGCGGCAACGGTGACCGACGACGGATCTCTCGGTGACGGAGCCGACGACGGATCCCCCGGTGACGGGGCCGACGCGGACGACGAGGCGAACGAAGCCACGCCAGTCGATCCGGACGCCCCGTTCGAAGCACTGCTTGTCGACAGTGGAGACGAGGAAGAAAGCGAATCGGCGGACGCAAGCGACGACCCGGACGCTCCGTTCCTCTTCGACGCCGCCGATCTCGAACACGTCCAAACGCTCGGCGAGGACGCCGACAACGACGACCACCTCGTGTACGTGTCGCTGTCGGCGGACGGCCGCGAGGTGTTCGGTGAGCGACTCGAAGCGGCGGGTGCGACGGATGACCCTGAGTCGTTCGCGGTGTCGATGGTGCTCGACGGCGAGGAGGTCCGCCGTGTCGACCTCGACGAGCCGACGGTGGCCGCGTTAACCGACGAGGAGTGGAACGGCGTGTTGGAACTGGCGTTCGAGTCGGCGTCCGTTTCCGCAGACGTGTACGAGTCGCTCGCAGCCGAATAGCGTGTCACTAAGCCGACAACCGACACCTTGTTGAACTCTAGACGGAGCCAAGCCGTTATATCGGTCGCCGTCTTCAGACAAAACGTGAGCGAGATGAACGAGAGCGCCGACGCCGACCACGGCGGGCGACCATGTCCCCGCTGCGGGACGGCGATGGACCACCGGCATTGTAAGTACGTCTGTCCGGTCCACGGCGTCGTCTACGACTGCAGCGACACCTTTTATTGACGCCGGCGGTCATCCCGGATACCCGCCGCGAGACGACAGGACGAATCGTATTCTCGGGACGTGAAATAAAAGTAGTATGTGGGAACTGTTATGTTGATGGGGCCCCTCGTTTTAGGCATGATGGGCGACCCGCTCTCGACCCTCCCCGCCGACCTGCAGGGGACACCATGGTAGAGAAAACGCAGGTTGCCCGGAGCAAGCGGATCCAGCGCCGTACCGGAAAGACGTTCCACGTCGCCACCCGCCTGCTTCCGGAGCGGATCCGACACCCGACGTACGTGCTGTACGGGTTCTTCCGCATCGCCGACGAGGTTGTCGACGCGGAAGAGACGGCTCCGCCTGAGGAGCAGCGCGCGGAACTCGACCGACTCCGGGCAGCCGCGCTCGGCAACCGCGAGACGGACGACCCCGTCCTCGACGCGTTCGCGTCGGTCCGGGCCGAACACGGCATCACCGACGAGGACGTCCACGCGTTCGTCGACGCGATGGAGAGCGACATCGATACCGACCGCTACGAGACGTACGCGGACCTTGAGGCGTACATGGACGGGTCCGCCTCCGCGGTCGGTCGGATGATGACCGCGATCATGGGACTCGACGGGGAGACGGAAGCGACCGCGCTGCCACACGCCACGAAGCTGGGTGAGGCGTTCCAGATGACGAATTTTCTCCGTGACGTTCGCGAGGACGTCGTCGAACGCGACCGGATCTACCTCCCGCTGGAGACGCTCGACCGACACGGAGTAAGCGAAGAGCAGATCCTCAACCTCGAGTTCGACGACGACGTTGCCGCCGCGATTCGCGAGGAACTCGTCCGGACCGAGCGCCTCTACGAGGAGGGCGTTGCCGGGATCAAGTACCTTCCCGACGACTGCCAACTGGCCGTGTTGTTGGCGGCGGTGTTGTACGCCGATCACCACCGACTCATTCGGAACCGGGGGTACGACACCGTCTCCGTGACACCGTCGCTTTCCTTTACGCGAAAGATATCGCTACTCATCCGGACCCGCTGGAAGTGGCAGTGGAAGAAGGACCCGGAAGCCGTGTTCTACGAGATGAGCCACGGCTTCGACGGCGATCACGGGCGGCACGGACACGGGCCGGCTGACGCAGCCGCGTTCCAAACCGACTGAGACGGACGAGACCGCCGACATGGACAGAGCCCGGTTCGTCCAACTGGTTCTCGTTGCGTTTGGACTCGTGTTCGCCTCCTTCATCGTCCGCGGAACGACCCGACTCCTCGCTCCGTATGAACTCGCCGTCCTCCTCTCAGCGCCACTGCTTTTCGCTGCGGCCGCGCTACTGGCGGGACTGGTCGTACTCGCGACGCTCGACGCGACCGGGATTCGCCCGCTGGAGTGAGTCGGAACGCCCTTTTCGGTCCGCCACGGAAGGTACGTATGGACGTACGAGCCGTCGCCGACCTCTCGCCTGCGGAGCGGCGCGCCTTCTTCGAGCGCGACGCGGGCGTGGAGGCGGTTCGCGGAGACGTGCGGGGGATAGTCGAGCGGGTTCGCGAAGAGGGTGACGTTGCTGTCCGCGAGTTCGCCGAAGAGTTCGACGGAGTCACCGTCGGTAACCTCGATATCACCGACGAGGCCGCACGCGCACACGACGAATTGGCCGACGCCGACGACCCCGTTCTCGACGCGATTCGGGAGGCCGCCGATAACGTGCGCACGTTTCACGAGCGTCAGCGTCCGGAGGACTGGCGCGAGACGTTCGACGGTCGAGAGCTAGGCCGGCGGTTCCGACCGATCGACCGAGCGGGCGTGTACGTGCCGGGCGGGGCGGCCGCGTACCCCTCCAGCGCGCTGATGGGAGTGATTCCGGCGACGGTGGCGGGCGTCGGCCACGTCGCGGTCGCAACGCCGCCAGCCGAGGAGATTTCTGCCGCAACGCTCGCGGCGATCCACGAGGCGGGCGCGGACGCCGTCTATCAGGTTGGGGGCGCACAGGCGGTCGCCGCGCTGGCGTACGGCACCGAGACGGTGACGAACGTACAGAAGGTGGTTGGCCCCGGCAACAAGTGGGTGACCGCCGCCAAGGCAGAGGTACAGGGAGACGTGCAGATCGACTTTCTCGCTGGACCGAGCGAGGTGTTGGTGCTCGCCGACGAGACGGCCGATCCCGAACTCGTTGCCGCCGAACTGCTCGCGCAGGCGGAACACGACCCGAACGCCTCTGTTGTCGCCGTCACCGCGGACGAGGAGTTCGCGGCGGCGGTCGCGGCGGCGGTCGAATCGGGTGTCGACGACCGAGCCCGTGCGGAGACGATCCGGGCCGCTCTCGACAACGACGCCTCCGGAGTGCTGTGTGCGCGGTCGATGTCGGAGGCCGTCCTGTTCACCGAGGAGTACGCCGCAGAACACCTCTCTATCATGGCCGAGGACGACGAGACGCTGTTAGACCGGATCACGAACGCCGGGTCGGTGTTTCTCGGCGACTACTCGCCGGTCGCCGCCGGCGACTACGCCACCGGAACGAACCACGTGTTGCCGACGAACGGCGGGGCAAAACGGTACGGCGGACTCTCCGTCGACACGTTCCTGCGCTCCTCGACGGTCCAGCGGCTGGACAGAGAGTCGCTCTCGGGAATCGCCGATGTCGTGACGACGCTCGCGGAGGCGGAGGGGTTAGATGCCCACGCCGAGAGCGTGCGAAAACGGTTCGAGTGACGGAGGTCGGGCTGGGCGGAATCGGTGAAACGACAAGTGGTTTCATTCCGGCGTCAGGGTTTTGATGCTGCGGGCAGTAGACGTTTCCATGAGTACGGAATCGGTAGAAACGAGCGGTGACCCCGCGATAGAGGTGACGCCGGACGCCGCCGAGGAGGCGCTCTCGCTTCTGGAGGGCGAAGGCCTCGACACTGGCACGGCGGGCCTCCGACTGTTCGTTCAGCAGGGCGGCTGTGCCGGGCTCTCCTACGGAATGCGGTTCGACACGGAACCTGAGGGCGATGACCTCGTAGTCGAACACCACGGACTGCGAGTGTTCGTCGACCCGGCCAGCCGCAACTACATCGGCGGAAGCAAACTCGACTACGAGAGCGGGCTTCAGGCGGCCGGTTTCCACGTCGAGAACCCGAACGTCGTCTCGGAGTGCGGTTGCGGAGAGTCGTTCCGAACGTGACCGCTCGCCTCTTTTAAGTTGATTGACGGGGTACCGATAGGTATGAGCCTTGAGGCGTCGACAACCGCGGACGGTGAGCGAGTGTATATCGACAGAGGTCGTGTCGAGCGTGGTGCCGACGGGCCCTTTTATATCGTGTTCGCCGACGGTGACGGCCGTGACCGGTGGGGGTACGCCTGCGGGAGTTGCGGCTCGCTCGATACCGCGATGGACACGATGGGACGAATCCAGTGTACGGACTGTGGCAACCTCCGAAAGCCGGACGAGTGGGACGCCGCTCACGAGTGAGTCGCCGCCTGAACGCATCTATTGGCTGATATCGACGCTCAACGGTAAGTAACCGCGTCGACAATCGATCGGCTCGCGAGAATCGTGAGAAAGTTTATCACGGATAGCGACCAACCGAACGGTAGATGGCCACTGCGAGCATCCCACCGACGACTGAGGCCAGAGACGTCTTCCGAGAGCTCGGATACAGCGTCGAGGACGGCGGACGCGAGTTCGTCGCCGAACGAAAGTGGCGTCGCGTTCTCGTCACAACGCTGTGTATGGAGACCGACGACCTCGAACCGTATCTGACGGACGGTGGGGAAACACCGCGGCTCCGATGTTTCGTTACGTGGCGCGACAACGCCGGTGACCTCCGCGATAGGCTCGTCTCGCTGAAACCCCCCTACGACTGGGCAGTCATCGGGATCGACGCCGACGGCGACGATTTCGCCGTGATGGAAGGCGCACCCGGCAGCCCCTGAGGGCGGCAGCCGGCCCAAACAGCCTTTTATATCGATTCGACGCCCGACGAGTCACGGGTCTGTCTCCCGGTCGCTAAGCCGTCGAACTCGCTTCACAGTCAGTCCGTCGTCGGTATCTCCCCGTCGTAGCCGTCGGGAACGTACGGACACAGCGGATCGCTCGCGGTCGGGTCACCGGCCTGTGCGTACGCCCGCGATCGACTCCCGCCGCACACGGTCCGGAACTCACACGCGCCACACTTCCCCGAGAGCGCATCCGGATCCCGGAGGCGCTTGAAGAGGTCGGCGTTGCGGTAGATATCGACGACGGACTGGTCACGGATGTTTCCCGCTGTCTTCGGGAGAAATCCGGATGGATACACGTCACCAACGTGGCTCACAAACGCGAAGCCCCGACCAGCAGTGATCCCGCCCCGCCGCGTCGCGTTCGTCCGGTCGGACTGGATACCGACCCGGCGGTAGAACGGTGCCTCCGTCGTCTTAACGCCGAACGACTCCGCCGCATCGACCTCGTGGAGCCACTCCATCACCCGTTCGGCACGCTCGGGCGAGACAGGGTCAAGCAGCCGCCCGCGTCCCACGGGCACGAGGAAGAACACGGACCAGAGGACCGCACCGAGTTCACGGACGCGGTCGCGGATGTCCGGGAGCGACGAGACAGTCTCCGCGCACACCGTCGTGTTGATCTGGAGCGGGAGGCCCGCGTCGGCCGCGGCCTCGGCCGCCTCGATTGTGTCCGTGAAGCTCCGCTCGCCCCGAAACGCGTCGTGTTGTTCCGCGGTCGCACCGTCGAGGCTGAGCGCCATCCGGCGGATTCCGGCGTCGCCCAGCGCCCGAACTCGATTGGGGGTGAGCGACTGGGTGCCGCTGGGCGTGATCGTCATCCGGTTTCCCTGCTTCGTCCCGTACTCGACGAGTTCTACGAGGTCATCGCGGCGCAACGGGTCACCACCGGAGAGCACGACGAGTTGCCCGTCGCCGAACCCGGCCGCCTCGCGGAGCAGACGCTTTGCCTCTGTCGTGGTGAGTTCGTCCGGGTGTCGCTCGGGTCGTGCGTTCGCCCGACAGTGTCGGCAAGCGAGTTCGCAGGCGCGCGTGACCTCCCAGATGAGGACGAGCGGGCGACGGTCGGTGTCGAGGTCGTCAAACATCGCTTGTTCGGAACTGAACCCGGGACTCACTTTAGTGGTGAATCGAACGTGTTCGGTGCGTGTGGGGCGGTCGGTCCCGGAGACGACTGTTGTGCGTTCGAGTCGGCGCAGCCGTGGCCGGTATTTATAATCGTGTGCGACCAATCGGTGAGTCCATGGTGTTCAAAAAGATCACGTTGATCGGAACGAGCGACGAGAGCTTCGACGCGGCTGCGGACGAGGCGATCGACCGTGCCGAGGATACGCTGGAGAACGTGTATTGGGCGGAGGTACAGGAGTTCGGCGTGGAGATCAAGAACGCACCGGAACGAGAGTATCAGGCGGAAGTCGAGGTCGCGTTCGAGCTGGAAGACTAACGACGCGGAGCCGCTCGGTGGCGTTTAGCTCACGCGGAGAACTCGTAGAGCTCGTCACCAACGTGGTGGATCGACTCGACCACTTTTCCACTGTTGCCGACCATCTCGTCGCCGTCGACCAGTGCGCGGCCGACCGCGAGGACCTTCCCGTGCGTCTCCTCGGCGACCACGACGAGGTCGCCCTCGCGGATCGCGGCGTCTGCCTCGACTATCCCCGGACGCATCACGTCGGCACCGTCGGAGACGAACGAGACGGCACCGGCGTCGACCGTCACGACGCCCGTTTGGGGCTCGTACCCGTTCGCGCCTCGGACCGTGAGAAACGGCTCGTCGTCGTCAGGGTAAAAGACGGCCGGCTCGCCGTCAACTAAGACGAGGTCGTAGTTCGCCGACACGAACTCGACAAGCTCGAAGGTGTCACCGTCGATGTCGACGCCGAGGTGGTCGCCGACGGCCTCGCGGATCGCCGTGATGTCGTCGCTGCGGAGATGGTGACGGGATTTTACCTGCATGCCCGTCGTGTCAACCGGCACGCCGATAAATGGACCGCTCCGGCGTTGGTCCGATCAAAACGGCCTTAAACCGCCTCTTCATAGGCGTGCGTATGTACGCTCCATTGGCGATCGGGGCCGACCCGCTAGCGATCGGGCTGGCGACGATCGCGACGCTGACGGTCGTCCTCTTCAGCCTCCTGAAGGGGACAGGGTGGGAGCCCACGGCTGACATCTCGGAGGAGATCCTCGAGAAGCGTGCGAAATCCGTCCCGGAGACTGAGTTCCCCGAGCCGGGTAACCGCGCGATCGGCGGGGGCGGTGGCGGCGGCGCGATCCCGGCCGGCGGCGAGGGCAGCGAAGGCGAGTTGGAAGACGGAGAGACCGCGAGCGCTGGCCCCGGCGATATTCCCGAAGACGAGGTCGAGTACTACGAGATCGAGTTCGCCAAGGAGGGCGAGACGATCGAACTCGCGAACAACGAGACGATCCTCGATCAGGGCGAGGATCACGGGTGGGACCTTCCGTACGCCTGTCGACAGGGGCAGTGCGTCTCGTGTGCCGGGCGCGTAACGGACGGCCCCTCCGAGGAGTATCTCGAACACGACAACCAACAGATGCTCGAAGAAGCCGAGTTGGAGGACGGTTACACCCTGACGTGTGTTGCGTATCCCCGAGACTCCTTCACGCTCGAAACGGGCGAAGCTCCCTAACAGCGAAACACAACAGCACTACTCGGCGGAAATCCGTTCCCCGCAACGGAACGGGCCCGGTAACTGTCTAACAATTTCTCAGTTGATTGTACTCCTCCATGTCTGACATACTGAACCTGTGGCTGTACGCGAAGCTCCCGCTCACCGGTGGTGTGCCGTCCATCCCGGTAGAAGAGCCGGTAGTCGTCTTCGCTATCGCGCTGGCGACGTTCCTCGTTGCGCCGCTGCTCATCGAGCGGGCTGGCCTTCCCGGGATCGTCGGGATCGTACTCGTCGGCGCAGTGCTCGGACCGAACGGGACCGGCGTGCTCGCGGAGACCGACGCAATCGTCCTCCTCGGGAACGTCGGACTCGTCTATCTGCTTTTCACCGTCGGCTTGGAACTTGACCTTCGAGGATTCCTCGCGGCCCCGGAAAACGCCGCGCTGTTCGGGCTGACGAGCTTCTTTCTCCCGTTCACGGTTGGCTCCGCCGCGGGAATCTACGTGCTCGGTCTCGACCCGTGGGCGTCGTTCCTGCTCGCAGCGGTGTTCTCCTCACATACGCTGCTGGCGTACCCGGTCGTAAACCGGCTCGACGTGACGAAGAACCGGGCCGTCACCGCCGTCTTCGGTGGGATATTGTTCACCGACACGCTGGCGCTGGTGGTGCTTGCGATCGTGTTGGGACAGGCAGACGGCGAGTTGACGCTTATGCTGTTCGGTCAGGTGTTCGCGTCGATAGCCGTTCTCTTTGCGGGCGTCTGGTTCGTGCTCCCGCCGATCGCTCGGTGGTTCTTCCGGAATACGAGCCAGGAGAGCTACTTCGAGTTCCTGCTCGTGGGTGCTTCCATCTTCGGGGCGGCGAGTTTCGCCGAGGTACTCGGGCTCTCGGACATCCTCGGCGCGTTCGTCGCCGGGATCGCGTTGAATCGGCTGATCTCGCGTGGTGGGCCCTTGATGAACCGGATCGAGTTCGTCGGGAACGCGCTGTTCGTCCCCTTCTTCCTGCTGTACGTCGGCATGTTGGTCGACCCGGGAGTCATTCTCGACGGGCCACGAACCCTGTTCGTTGCGGCCGTTGTCATCGGCGTGATGCTCGTCACGAAGGTCGGCGCTGCGGGAATCGTCTCGGTGATACAGGGATACAACCGGAACGAGTTCGGTGTTGTTGCGGGGCTCTCCGTCGGGCAGGCGGCGGCCGCGCTGGCGATCACGCTTGTGGGCTTCGATGCGGGCCTGTTCGGCGCGGACGTGCTCAACGCGGTCGTCGTGATGATGCTCGTCGCGGCCGTCCTGAGCCCGTGGCTCACAGAGCGATACGGAACGCGGCTGGCGCTCGAAGACGACGTGGAGCCCGGCGATTCCGGAACTGTCGACCCTCGCGTGCTGTTGCCGCTGTCTACTGACGCCGACCGCCAGCGCCATCTGCTCGAACTCGCGTTCGTACTCAAAGACGAGCGACCGGAGAGTCCCGTTCACCTGCTCACGGTTGTTCAGCCGGACGGATCGGGGACGGACGACGACGCGGTCGCCGAGGCGGAAGCGAGTCTTAAATCGGCAGCCGAGGTTGCCGACGCCGCGGAGGTGCCGTCTCGAACGGAAACACGGGTGAACCACAGCATCGCGTCGGGTGTGGTTCGCGCGAGCACGGAGACGCGTGCGGAGCTGATCGTGATGGGATGGGACGCCCAGCAATCGCTGAGCAACCGCGTGTTCGGGAGTATCATCGACCAGGTGCTCCGCCGGACGACCGTTCCGGTGCTCGTCTCGCGGCTCGGTCATCCGATCAACACCACGGAGCGGGTATTCGTCGTCGCGCCGCCGGGCATCGACCACCACGAGGGGTTCTACGAGGCAGTCCACGTCGTCAAACGGCTGGCTGACCGACTCGGTGCGGAGCTACACGTGTACGTCGTCGACGGCAACGAAAAACAGTACGAACGGCTGTTCGGAATGGTCGAACCCGAACTCGAAGGGCACTTCGAGAGCGCTCGCGGCTGGGCAGAGCTGGAGTCGACGCTCCGCCGGGAGACGGACGAGAACGACCTCGTCGTTCCGATATCGCCGCGACAGGGGAGCGTCGGATGGGACCCGAAGCTAGCGCAGCTCCCAGGGACGCTCGCAAAGCTCCCGCCACAGTCGTTCATCGTCGTAACGCCACGGCAGGGTGAGCCGGGATACGCAGCCCGGTTCCTCACTATCGAGTGAGGATCGGATGGGGGCGTAGGCAACGTGGCTTCAAACGCGGTGCGGGGCGAGGGGGAACAGCTCGGAGTATCGCGGCTAATTCTGACGGATCGACGATGAGGTAGTTACTTTCGAGTCTGTGACGCAGTCGCAAACCGCAACCTTCCAAAGGATCGGGAGCATACAGGAACCAATGAGCGAGAAGAGCCTCGCGGAGCGAGTGGAACAGTGGATGGTCGGCCAGATGCCGATCATCCAGATGCACGGCGGAACGAGTGTCGTGCGCGAGGCGAACGAGGAGACGGGCGAGGTCGTCGTCGAACTCGGCGGTACCTGCTCCGGGTGCGGGATATCGAACATTACCGCGGATAACATCCGTCGGGACCTGATCATGGACTTCGACGACGTCACCGACGTGACGGTTCGAACCGCCTCCTCCGGCGATAACGGAGCGTCGACCGTCGAGGGCGGCCGCGGCGGCGAACTCAAACACGAAACGGAGTCGGCCGGACACTTCTAGTCGGTCGGGTGTTTATAAGGCGTTCTCCAGCGCGGCAGCCACGCTGCGGGCCTTCTCGGCCAGCGGCTCTGGGGTGTGGCCCGCCGCGACCGACTCGTCGAGGACGGCGTCGTCGACCCGCTCGACCGTGCCGTCAGGGTGTTTGATCACGTCGACGTGGAGGTCGACGTAGCGGGCCGCCTCGGGGAACACCTCGACCGGCGTACAGACGTTGACGTATGTTCCTTTTATATCCCCGTCCGAACTCCGGTACGTGGTCGGGTACCACCAACGTCCCTCGGAGAAACTCGTCACGGCCACGTCACCCGCCTCCCGGCGGCCGCCAAGCGCGTCGTACGTCCCGCCGGGCGTCATCTCTCGTTCGACCGTGACTCCGCCGTCGGCGTCGAGTTCGGTTACGTCGCCCTCGCCGAGCGTGATCAGCCGGCCGTCCGGCTTGCCGTGTTCGATACGGAGCGTGTCGCCCTCGGTGGGCCCGAACGACTCGGCCACGACCGCGAACGGGAACTCGGCGTCCGGGTCGGGATCACAGAGCGCCTCAGCGAAGTCGACGCCCGCGGACGCCGACGACGAGCCCGCCTTGATCCGGTGATGGCCCGGCATCGTCGTCTCGACCTCGCGGCGGAGTTCGTCGAGCGCGAACCGGGACTCACGGCCGAACCAGACCCACACCCCCGCGTTCGGGCGGGCGAGCGGCCCGTCAGGTAGCTCCGTTTCGTCCGTGAGAACGCCGGTCTCGCCGGCGGCGTCCGCCAGCCCCTCAGCCGCGTCGACCGCGCAGTTCAATCCCGCCTCCAGCGCGTCCATCCCGGCGTCGAGCGCCGCGGGGCCCCAGACCGCACGCCACCCCTCCGGCGGCTCGATACCGAGGAGGTCGACCATGCCCGCGAGCTCGCGGGCCGCCTCGTCGTCGCGGACGTCGACGCGGGTTCCCGAGCCAGGTTCGAGCGAGACGATCCCGCCGCCCGCACGGAGCGACGCGTCGAGTTCCGGGCGTCGTGACACCCACGGCCCAGTCGACTCGCGCACCTGTACGCGGACGTGGTCGCCGGTGTCGACACGCGCGTCGACGGCCCCGTACGGGAGGTACCCCTCCCTGCGTTCACCGCCGGACCCGTCGTCGTCGCTGTCGCGGTCGTTATCGCTGTCGACGTCCCCGACCGCGAGCGCGACGACCGCACCCCCGCCGAGCGTCTCGGTTACCTCTCCGTCGAGTACGGTCCCCGGCGGCGTCGGGTCGGTCCACGCAAGCGTGTCGATTCCGATATCAGTCAACAGCGGGCGAATCGCGTCGACCGCATCCGGATCGCCGACGACGCCGACACCCTGTGCGTCGTCGGTCGTCGACACGCGGAGGTCGGGTGGAGCCGTCGGAAACGCCTCGTCGAACCGGCGGCGGATCGGTGGCGACGCATCGACGACATCGTGGCCGGCGTCGAGAAGCAGGCGGGTCAGGGCGGTCGTGTAGATCCCGCGGACGCGAGCGTTCACGCCAGGACACCTCCCGTGTCGGATCGGGGGTCTCGATCGGAGTCGTTCGTCATGCCCGCTCTTTGCCACGCCGACGGCTTAAGTCGGATCGAACCAAAGAGGGCCTATGCCATCACGGTCGGACCCGGTGGAGGACGCCGCTGACGACGACCGAGACCTCTACGATGTCGCCACGTGGGAAGAGCGGACCTCTCTTGACGGCCTCTCGGTTGCGCTGTACTGGCTCCTCACGCGGGCAACAAAGCTCTTCGTGGTTCTCCTCGCCGGGATCATCCTGCTGGGGATTCTCGCGTCGTTCGGGCTGGGACTCCTCTTCGATCCAGCCGTTGCGGCGCTTGTCGGGCTGTCGGCACTGCCCGCGTTCGGACTCGCGGCGTACGTGTACGTCTCGGACGTGACGACCGCGGAGCCGCTCTCGCTGCTCGTCGCGACGTTTCTGTTGTCGGTGTTGACGGCGACGTTCGCGGCGGTTCTCAACAGCGTCGCGCGCCCGTTTTTTGCCCCGCTCGGCTACCTCGGGCTCGTGCTCTTCTTTTTCATCATCGTCGGTCCCGTCGAGGAGACTGTCAAGCTGCTCGCCGTGCGGCTGTACGCGTACACCGACGCTCGATTTAACGCAGTGATCGACGGCGCCGTATACGGCGCGATTGCCGGACTCGGCTTCGCTGTTATCGAGAACTTGATATACATCGCACAGAACGTCGAGTTGGAGCAGCTCACGCTCGGCGTCGCCGCGCTGGGTGCTGGAGACGGGATCGCCGCGCTCCGAGCGCTGGCCGGCCCCGGGCACGTCATCTATTCGGCCTTCGCGGGGTACTACCTCGGGCTGGCAAAATTCAATCCAGAACACCGGGGGCCGATCGTGATTAAAGGGTTAGTGATCGCCGCGACGATCCATGCCTTGTACAACAGTCTAGTCGGGCCCGCCACCGTCGGGATATCGGCGCTGTCCGGACTCCAGCAAGTGCCTTCGCTATTCGTCTTCGTACTCCTGTTTCAGGGCTTTTTCGGCTACTTACTCGTTCGGAAACTCCGCCGCTACCGCGACGTGTACACGGCGACACGGGACGATCCCGACCCAGAAGCCGTTACAGACCACGGTGGCGAACGTCGGGAACCCAATCGAGACGGAGCGGAGGTTCCTGAGGCGACTCCGAGCAGCGATCAGAGCACCCGTGACCGAGAGGCCGACCGTGAGAAGCAGGGTGACGCTACCAACCGAGTCGCGCGCGATGATCGGCATTAAGGCGGCGATTCGACCCGCGATCGGTCCCCAGTCCCACCGGTGAGCGCGCTCGCGAGCGCCCCCTTGACGACAACCTCGTCGCCGAGTTCGGTGAGTTTAATCTCGGGCACATTAATAAAGACCATCTCCGGCAGCTTCTCGCGGACCGGATCGAGGAGGCGATTTGGGTTGTTGAGCGCGACGGCACCGCCGACGCTTACGACGAGCGGCGCGTACGCGTGAATCACGTTTGCGATACCCATCGCGTTCCAATGCGCGAGTTGGTCCACAACGTGGTCGGCGAAGACATCGTCGCCGGCCGCCTTGAACACATCAACCGCGGAGAAATCGGGGTCGTCGATCGGCAGCGACGTCTCAACCGGATCCTCCTCGTGGAGCTCGCGGGCGTACGTCGGGATGTTGTTGCCCGAACAGTACGCCTCCCAATGGCCGTCGTGGCCGCATCCACAGGTCATGAAGTCGTGCGGGTCGACGGTCATGTGACCGACCTCACCGGCGTTGCCGTCCCATCCGGAGAGCACCTCTCCGTCGACGGCAACGCCCGCGCCAATACCGGAAGAGATGGTGAGATACACCATGTCGTCGGGATTGCGCTCGGCGTGAAACCGTTCGCCAATCACGCCAGCGTTGGTGTCGTTGTGGAGATAGACCCGGTCGGTGTCGAGCAGCTGTGAGATGGGCCCGACAAGTGGGATGCGCTCGACCGTATCCGGAAGGTTCGCTGGACCGAGAACGACCCCGGCTGCCAGATCGAGCGGGCCGATGGAGCCGATCCCGGCGGCAACGGCGTCGGTCGGGTCAATTCCGGCGTCCGTACACGCGTTTCGAGTGACCTCCAGAACCGCTTCGGTGACGGCGATACCGTTCGGGCTGCGAGGCGTTCCGCGCTCGTCGGAGCCGAGCACGGTCGCCGTCTCGTCGCCGACGACCGCGCGGACGTTGGTCGCGCCGAGGTCGACGCCAACGTAGTGAGCCATCAGCAAAAACAGGGTCGCCTCACCACTTAATCGGGACGGTTCCAGCGAGCCGGAT
>LFFM01000113.1_pt1 | contig 47993 bp, 39 predicted proteins | sample 643131 | NCBI WGS metagenome assembly LFFM01 (sample SAMN03777445, study PRJNA286221) | soda lake metagenome | biome: soda lake; feature: Kulunda steppe; material: water; isolation source: sample Tc-Br brine of Tanatar trona crystallizer | place: Russia: Kulunda steppe | collected 2011-07 | reverse complement strand
GCTGCGGAAATGTGGGGCACAGCCATTTCGAACCAACGCTATCTATACGCTTCATCTGTTCGAGTGGGTGAGGACGTCGGTGGTCTGTCATGCCCATGGTGGTGGCACGACTATTCGCACGCAGAGCTTGGGATCGAGAAGAGCCGAGACGGCTCGAAGGGCATCGCGCCGGGGCGGACGCGACGAGGAGCCTCACGGCCGCCGCTCCTGCGCCCCGCCCACTTTTCGCACAATCGCTACATCGCAACGCCTGATGCCGTGTATCTTAGGCCTCTATCGTTGCTTCCTACACCACGCGCGCCTGCTGCTGTTCATGACCGATACCCCCGACGCCCTTCCCCGCGGCAAAAAGTACATCGCCGTAGCCGGCAACATTGGCTCTGGCAAAAGCTCCCTCACCCGCGTCATTAGCGACTACTTCAAGTGGAAGGCCTTCTACGAGCGCGTGGACGATAATCCGTACCTGTCGGATTTTTATGACGACATGCGGCGGTGGTCCTTCAACCTGCAGGTGTTCTTCCTCTCCAGCCGGTTTGAGCATCAACAGAAAATCGAGGACACGCCGTACTCGGTCGTGCAGGATCGCTCCATCTACGAAGACGCGGAGATTTTCGCCAAGAACCTCTACGAGATGGGCCTGATGAGCGAGCGGGACTACAACAACTATCAGGACCTTTTCACCATTATGACGTCGTACCTGCAGCCGCCCAACCTGCTGGTGTACCTGAAAGCCTCCGTGCCCACGCTCGTCAACCACATTCAGACGCGCGGCCGGGCCTATGAGAGCACGATTCGGATCGAATACCTGCAGCGCCTCGGGCAGCACTATGAGGACTGGATTGCACGCTACGATCTGGGCCCAAAGATGATTATTGATGTGGACGAGCTGGACTTTGTGAACGAGGAAAAAGACCGCCGGGAGGTGATCGGCCGGATCGAAAGCCGGCTGTTTGGGCTTTTTTCAGATGAATGAACCGGACTTGGCCGACCACGCACGGTGCGAACGATACGGCGCGGCGCCCCGTAGCATGCGCTTCGTTCGTTCTGCTGGATTTTTGTTCTTCTGGACTGATGCCTCAGGGGGTGGCGGCGGCAATGGGGGATAGGAGCCGGTTTGTATGCTGCTTGCTGGCCGCCGTGTGGGGCACGCTGCTCATCGCCGCGGCTCCGGCTGCGAATGCCCCCGATTTGCTGGCGGAAGCCGCTGTGGCACATCCGCCACCGGCCGATACGCTGGAGGCTCGCCCGGATACGCTCCGCCTACCGCCGCCTGATACCACGGAGGTGCCACGGGCCGATACGCTGGGCATTCCTCCGGTGACGCTGGAGTTGCCGGCGGCGGACACGACAACGGCCGACGTCCCGGAGGCCGCCCCGCCTCGTCCGCCCCCCACGGGGCCGCCCGTCGGGTTTTTGGCGCCTCCGCCGGGCCTGTCTCCCGACAGCCTCAAGCCGGCGCGCCGCGCGGCGTTCGAAGCAAAGGACCTGCTGCGGGAGGTGCCGGGCAGCTTCACGTACGACCTCGGTGGGTTTGGCTGGCCGCACGGCTGGACGCCCGACGGGCAGCCCCCAGAGGCGGTGCGCCTTACGCTCAGCACCGTGCCGTTCAACGACCTCATCACGGGCCGCCCCCGGTTCGATCTGCTGATGCTGCCGCTCCTTGAGCCGCTTTCGGTGACGAGCGGGCGGCTTGGTGCCGCCACCACGGTGCAGGCGCACTTCCGGGACATTGAGGCTTCCGAGCCGCTCACCGAGCTTCAGTACGCGACGGGCGGCACCGGGCTGCAGAGCATCACCGCGCTGCACACGCAGGAGCGGGATGTCAACCTGCCTCGTGCGCGCGAGGAAGGCCGGATCTCGGTGCTGTTTGGCTACGGGGGCCACGCGGCAGACAACGAGTATAGCAACGCGCGTCTGGAACGGATGCGGCAGACGCTGGCGCGCGTGCGGCTGGCGCAGCGCACGTGGTCACTGGAGCTGCGCAACCTGCACAATCGCCGCTCGCGGGGGGCGCACGGCGGCGTGGTGCCGGCGGTCGGGCAGCCGTTCAATGCCATTTTTGTCCGCCCCATCGCCACGGTGGAGAACACGTCCGCGCAGGATCGCACGCTGCGCAACGACCTGGCCGCCACGCTGCGGCTCCGCACGCCGCTCGCCCCAGAGGCCCACCCGCTCACCTTTACCAGCTACTGGACCTCCCAAACGTACCGCTACCGCTCCTCGGCCGATACGCTGGAGGCCCGCGTCAACCGGTACGGGGTGCAGGCCCTGCAGGAGCGCTCGGTGGGAGGGCACGACCTCCGGCTGACGGTGGATGCGTGGACGGATGCCGTAGACGATGCCCGTGGCTTCGCTGAGGCGGCGCCCACGCGACAGCGACTGCACGTGGAACTGCGCGACGCCTTTACGCTGGCGGGCGTTGACCTAAAGGCTACCGCTGGACTCCACGCGGGGGCAGGGCTGGAGCCGGCCGCTACGCTACGCGCCACCACAGGGCTTGCAGGCTTCACGTTCACCGGTGAAGCGGCCTTCGTGCCGGTGGAGCGATCGCGCATCATGGCGAGTGGTTTCGGTGAGGCCTTCCGCGCCGCTCCTGCCGATACACCTACGCCTCGTGCCCGCCGCGGACTGCTCCGCGCCGCTACCACCTTCGGCCCGTTCGATGTGGCCGTGTTTGGACGCTACCTCGAGCGCCGCAACGCGCTCGACATCATGACGGAGCCCATCTCGCAGGGCGAACTGGAGGCGAACCCGTTCGACGCGTTCTTTCCCGACGCCGCGGAAGTGGTGCGGGGCCCTTCGCCGTACCGGCAGGTGAGTGGGGGGCTGGAGCTGGGGTTTCGGCGCACGGCCGACCGTGGCTTCTACGCGACCGCACAGCCGACGGCCTTTGCGTTCCTCAACACTACCGCTTCGCCCGCGCACAACCGTGTGGCGCAGTCCCTGCCGCCCGCCTATGCGGAGGCCCGCCTTGGCGCGCGGTATCTCCTGTTTGAGGATCTGGATACAGACATCTCGCTGCGCGGCCGGGCCTGGGCGCCGTTTAGCAGCCGCACGCTGCACGAGCCCACAGGCACCTTTGCCATCCCCCAACAGGGCAGCCCTACGTTTGGCCCCGAGGGCGCGCTGGACATCGTCATTGAGGCCGGGTTGCGGGGGGCAACGCTGTTCCTGGTCTGGGAAAACGCGCTCAGTGGCACCGACGTCACGCCCGGCAACCTGCTGGTGCCCCTCTACCCGCTTCCCGAGCAGCGCCTTCGGTTTGGTGTGTTTTGGCCGATAACCGGGTAGTCGCTTCGATGAACTCCTGCCTTGCATCGAGAGCTTCTTCTGGGTGGCATCTTACAAGTGTGTGCGCCGTATGCTATATTCCTTTACTGGGACGTGCGTCCCGCGCCGCCATAATCTGATGGCTCCATGAGCGACCAACCGAAAGACGACAACATCACCTGCTCCTTCTGCGGCCGCACAGCCCATGAAGTCAGCTCGATGGTAGCCGGCCCCGAGGTGTACATCTGCGATCGGTGCATCCACGACGCCTCAGGCATCGTGCGCAACGACCTGCGCTCGTATGGCAACGAGTCCGAGCGGCCCAAACGCCACCGCCGGCAGATGCCGCCGCACAAGATTAAGGAGGCGCTGGATGCCTATGTGATCGGCCAGGATGATGCAAAAAAAGCCCTTTCCGTAGCCGTCTACAATCATTACAAGCGCATCGAGTCGTCGGATTATTCCTACGATTACGACGACGTCGAGCTGGAGAAGTCGAACATCCTGCTGCTGGGGCCCACGGGCACGGGCAAAACGCTGCTGGCTCGTACGCTGGCTCGCGTGCTCGACGTGCCGTTCTCCATCTCTGATGCCACTGCGCTTACCGAGGCCGGCTATGTGGGCGAAGATGTGGAGAGCATTCTGTCGAGCTTGCTAAACGCCGCCGACTTCAACGTAGAGCAGGCGGAGCAGGGTATCATTTACATCGACGAGATCGACAAGGTCGCCCGTAAAGCCGACAATGCGTCCATCACGCGCGACGTGTCGGGCGAGGGGGTGCAGCAGGCCCTGCTCAAGATTCTGGAAGGGACGACCGCCGGCGTGCCCCCAAAGGGCGGACGGAAGCACCCGGAGCAGAGCCTGGTGAACGTCAACACCCAAAACATCCTGTTTATCTGTGGCGGGGCCTTTCAGGGCTTGCCGGAGCTGGTGGCCCAGCGGATGAGCCGGGGCACGATGGGCTTTACCGCGAAGCACAAGCAGAAGGTGGACAAGCGCGACCCCGCCCTCCTGCGCTACGCCGAGCCCAGCGACCTGCTGCAGTTTGGGCTCATCCCTGAACTGGTGGGCCGCCTGCCGCTGATGGCGACGCTCGACCCGCTCGATGATAGCGCACTCAAGACCATCCTGACCGAGCCCCGCAATGCACTCGTTAAGCAATACCAGAAGCTGCTGGCCATGGACGGGATTCGGCTGCAGGTGGACGACGAGGCGCTGGACGCCATTGTGGAGCGTGCCCGCGCCCGGGGTACGGGCGCCCGCGGCCTCCGCGCCGTGATGGAAGAGGTCATGCTCGACATCATGTTTGAAGTCCATCAGCATGGCGACATTAGCACCTGCCGCATCACGGCCTCTGTCGTGCAGGAAGGCCGCCCCCCATTATTCGAAAAGCGCAAAGCCAGCGCGTAGCGTCCTGTGTGTAGGCCAAGGAGAGCCAGTGGATAAGGCCACTCCGCCGGGTATGGCAACCGGTTTCGGTGCCGCACATGGCTCGCGGCAAGTGAAATGATGGTGGAGCTTCGCTGGGGCCGTAGCTTTTGCACCGGGCGACCGGCGTGTTGGATACGAGACAGGCATCGGCGATAGGATGCTGGAATTATTGAGGATACTGGAAGCGCTTCTGAAGCCATGCCGTTCGTGGGACGCACGTTCGCCTGGCGGAATTTGTGAAAGCGCATACGGAATAACAAAAGGCGGCAGATTCCTTTTGCCCTTTACTCCTGCTGTAATTATACTATACCGTGTATGTAAGCGCTTACAGCTTCACACTATTCCAGAGAGCCTCCAGAGCAATACGAAGAGCGCCACGGTAGCCTCATGATGTGGCGTTACGATCTGCGCTCTGCCAGCGCTTCTTCCATCTGCGTGTACACCAACTTCTCGACGTACCCCTCTTTATGATGAATCTACTACCACGCCATTTCGCCTCTACGCTGGCGGGCCTTGTCCTGCTGGGGATGCTGTTGATGCTCACCGCCTGCGACGACGACACGGTGGCCCCCCGGGTTACGGTGCCTGAAATTGATCAACCGGAGCCAGGGGAAGTGCAGCTTGAGGTGCCTATTGATGGTTCCTCAGCCACGTCTGAAGAAATCACCGTCGAATATAGAGGTTTGGACGAGGCTCCCGATATCGATGCCGAGATCGTCGAAGGTGACGCAGGAGCGGTCTCGATTGTGAATCGGAGCGATAGTGGATCCCCCTTTGAGGGCGGATCGACCACCTTTTCTGTAGAAGTCGAGCTCGAAGATAACTTCACCGTGGCTGATGTAGAAGCCGATGTGTCCATTCAGGGCACCAACGCGGAGCTCAGTCGGTCGGCATCGGCAAGTGTTGGCATTAGCGCCACCAAGATTGCCCCGTCGCTCACAACAGCGCCTGCCAGTCTCAACCTGGAAATCCCAGAAGGAGGGGGCGTAAGCGATCCTGACACCGTCGTGGTTTCCTACGTAGGGTTGGATGCTCGTCCAGCGTTCAACTTTGACGTACTGACAGCCGACCCTGTGGGGACATTTGAACTGGTCGACGAGATTGAGGAAGGCACTGCAGCTGAAGGCTCCACGAGCTTTGTGTTCACCTACGAATCGGACAACGAAGAGGAGGATACAGAGGCGGTATTGTCGCTTTCGGGAACCAACAGCGAGTTCCCGGAGCCTTTTGATGAGCTTTCTGCAGAAGTGGCAGTCACCGGTAGCGGTGGGCTCGAAGGAGTAGTCGGTCAGGAAGGCGTTTTGACCCGCTTTCTCAACGTCGCTGACTATGAAGAGAGGTCAATCGACGAAAATGGAGCCTCTGCTGAAGTAGTCGGGGATGCAGCGCAGGAGGCAAGCGGCGTCAATTCCCTTGAGATCTCGGGTGGCTCCGGCTCGGGTGTGACGCTCAGCAGAACGGCCGTACTGGGGGATGCCAACTTCTTTGCCTTCTATGGCAAGGGCGACTCGAATCAGAATGTGGATTTGATCTGGACCTTCACGGACGACACAGGGAGCTCCTCTGAGTTTGTCCAGAGCCTACGGGCAGGGTCGGATTGGCTCTACTACGAGATTCCTGCTGCCGAGGCAGGCCTCGATGAACTCAGTGGAACGATTGCGTCCATCACCATCGATATAGACGGCATTCCCTCAGGGGCAGAAGTGTCTGTCAATATCGATGAGCTGATCTTCGGCGCTGACGATCAGGTACGCTTCTCCTTCTTTGACTTCGACAATACAACGAACAACTACGAGTTTGGCAGCTTCTCTCGCACCTTCACGGACGCTGTAGCCCCCGAATCGAGCGGGTTCCGTGCTCGTGAGAAGACCGGAAACGATGATGAAGGAGGGACGGGCTTCGGCTTTAATTATGATTTCCTCCGGTTACCGGAAGCCGACCTTGACAACGATGTGCTGCAGTTGCGCATCGGCAATGTGTCCGATGACTTCACGCTGTTTATCTTCTTGGAGACGCGCGGCTTCATTGGAGGGTTTAACTTTGACAATGGGATCGAGGTGAACGTCTCAGCATCTTCCGACTGGACGGTGCTCGAGTGGCCGCTTTCTGATTTCGGTGATGACCCCAACACACTGATCGAGACCAACGGTGACGGTGGAATCAGCAACGTTGGCTTCGAAATTCGTAATGCCAGCGATGATGTCACCTTCTTGATGGATGACATCGTCATCCGCCGAGGCAATTAAGTCACTCGACGGCTGTTGCTAACTGGCATGCGCTGCGTGGCGTCCTAAAGGGGGCCACGCAGCGTAGTATGTTCGGGTGGTTACGACCTTTGCCCGCGTTGAGGTCAGAGGGGTGTTGTCCCCCGGCTGGCATCGCACTAATTTGATTTTCCCGCCCCCTCCCGTGCCCCCCACGATCTACGATGTAGCGGAACGTGCTAAGGTATCCACGGCTACGGTGTCGCGCGTATTTAACAATCGCACCCGCGTGGCAAAAGACACCCGGGAGCGCGTGATGAAGGTGGCCGAGGCGTTGGGCTATACGCCCCATATTTCGGCCAAGAACTTGGCGCTGCAGAAAACCAACCTGCTGGCTGCGGTGGTGCCGTTTGAAACGGACTTTTTCTATGCGCAGGTGATGCGGGGCATGCAGGATGCCCTAATCGACAGCGACTTCGACCTTATGGTTTACATGGCACCAGAGAAGCGGGAGACGAGGGGGCAACTGGAGCGTGCGCTTCAGCCCGGCCGCGCTGACGGGGTGGTGCTGCTGTCGGCTGAGCTATCGGACGCGCAGGCGGAGATGGTGCGGGCCAGCGGGCAGCCGTTCGTGCTGGTGGATACCCACCATTCGTTTTTTGATTCCATTTCCGTGGACAACGACGAGGGCGCCTACGACGCGGTGCAGCGCCTGCTGAGGCACGGCTATCAACGCATCGCTCACATTACCGTAGCGCCCGAGGCGCCGACCCCCGCACGGAATCGGCGCATTGGGTACGAGCAGGCCCTTACGGACGCGGGGCACGCGATCAACCCGGACCTGATCGTTTACAGCACGACCTATCCGTTTGGCTTCATGGAAGAAGCCGGCTATGAGGCGATGGAGCAACTGCTTGAACTGCCAGAGCCTCCGGATGCGGTCTTTGCCTGCTCCGACGTGCAGGGCCTCGGCGCCCTGCAAGCCTTAAAAGACCACAGCCTGCAAGCGCCTGAGGACGTAGCTATCGTGGGCTTTGACGATATCCACACCAGCCGCCACGTGGGGCTTTCTACCCTGCGCCAACCCATGCGCGAAATGGGCAAGCTGGCCGTGCGGAAGCTCCTGCAACGCATCGCGCAGCCTTCGCGTACACCATCTAAGACGGTGTTCGCCCCCGAATATATTGCGCGCAGCACCTGTGGAACGGTCACGGGCACGCGGGCTACGGCAGCTGCTGTTGCACTTTAATCTCCCAGGATTCTCTTCCTCTGTTAACCGGATCGTTCCTGTATGAAGCGAACGCTACAGTACCTCCCCTGCATAGTAACCGTTCTCCTGCTGGGACTTGCGTTCCATGCAACGCCCGTTACCGGTCAGGTTATTGAAACGGAGCCGCCCGCACCCGTGCCGGCCGATGAATCGGTGACGATCACCTTTTTCGCCGACCGTGGCGGAGGGGGGCTCGAAGGGTTTACCGGAGACGTATTTGCCCACACGGGCGTCTTCACAAACCAGAGTCCCACGGAATGGACCTGCGTGAAAAACTTCTGGCCTACGCAGCCTGAGTTTAGTGGCGAGCGCGATGACGTTCAGCTTGAGCGGATTGCTGACGATGTCTACGAGCTTGAAATCGAAGACATCCGGGATTACTACAACGCCAACGAAACGGGCTGCACGCTGGCGCCGAATGAGGAGATCACGTCGATGAACTTCACTTTCCGGAGTGGTAGTGGCAGTCCGCAAACAGAAGATTTGTTTGTTGATGTAGTTGATGAAGGTGGCCCGCCGTCCGTTCGCGCTACGCTTATAACGCCCAACATTGATCTACCTCTAAATCCGTTCATCGCGACAACCGACACCACCGTGGAGGTGAACGCAATCGGGAGAGCATTTAATGAGGCAATTCTGTCGGAGGCTCGTCTGTTCGTAAACGATGCCCTTGAAGACACCGGCACTAGTCCGGCAGATACCCTACGCTTCTCTACCACACTGGATGCTCCCGGTCGCTTCGACATTCGTATTGAAGTCACGGGCGAAACGCCGGAAGGGGACCCACTGGAGGACATCGTGGAAACCTTCCTCATTCGCTCTCCCGACTTGGATGAGATGGAAGCGCCGCGTCCGCAAGGAGTGGAGGATGGCATAAACGAGCAGTCGGACTCGCACGTAATTCTGTCGATCTATGCGCCTGGGAAGGAATTCGCGTACGTTATCGGGGACTTCAACGACTGGCAGGTCAACAACGACTTCTTCATGAAGCGGGAATCGACGACAGCCTTCGGCGATGATGATGGTGCGCACTTCTGGCTCGAAATTGATGGCCTCACGCCGGGCGAAGAGTACGCGTTTCAGTACTTCATCGATGGGGAGGTCCGGACGGGCGATCTCTTCTCAGAGAAAGTGCTCAGCCCGTTTGACAGTTTCATTGAGGACTCGGTGTACCCGGGGCTGAAGGCGTACCCCGGCGACGTCACCGAAAACCTCGTGTCCGTCTTTCAGACCGGCCAGCAGGAGTTCGACTGGGTACCATTTGAGCGCCCATCGCAGGAGGAGCTCATTATTTACGAACTGCTCATCCGCGACTTCAACGACGAGAAAACCTATGCGTCGATGATCGACGAACTCGATTATCTGGAGTCGCTCGGCATAAACGCGATCGAGCTGATGCCGGTCTCCAACTTTGACGGCAACATCAGCTGGGGCTACAACCCCAATTTCCATCTGGCCACGGAGAAATCGTACGGCCCGGCAGAGGATCTGAAGGAGTTTATCAACGAGGCGCATAAGCGCGGCATTGCCGTCATCCTCGACGTAGTGTACAACCACGCCACGGAGCGGTCACCACTGAGCTTACTGGAAGGAAACGACCCGGCCGGGAGTCGCTTTGTCGGGCCGGGACACCAGTTCAATGTCTTCAATCACCTGAATCACGACCACGAATATATTCAGTACTGGCTGGACCGCGCGAATCGCCACTGGCTGGAAGCCTACAACGTGGATGGTTTTCGTTTCGATCTCACTAAAGGATTCGTAACGGGCGACCCCGATAACGATTTTGAGACGGGTGGATTCGACGCGAATGCATTTAACCAACGCCGCGTCGATAATCTGGCACGTATGGCCGATGCCATGCAGGAGGTAGACGAAAGCGCTTATATCATACTGGAGCACTTTCAACGTCCGGAAGAGCTTGAACTTGCAGCGAGTAACAACGCGCTCTTCTGGAATGGCATGAATGGGCCGTACCGCGAGTTGGCTGCCGGTGCTACGGACCCATCTCTCGATGGTACGCTGATCAACGATCAGCCCTTTAACGCCATCACCTACATGGAAAGCCACGATGAGCAATGGCTCATGCGGTGGATGAAAGCGTTTGGTGTATCAGCAGATGACTACGATATTCAGGAGTTCGAAACCGCCCTGGACCGCTCCAAGCTGGCCGGGGCGTTCTTTCTAACCGTTCCAGGCCCCCGCATGCTCTGGCAGTATGGTGAAGTTGGGTATGGCTGGGAGCCAAACGAGTGCCTGAATTCGGGTGGCGGCGATGTCTTTCCGGAGTGCGAGATTGACGGCTCCGACCTTGGGCGTACTGATGCAAAGCCCGTTCGCTTAGACTACCGTAATGAGAACGCTTCTCCCGAACGTACGCGGCTGCGTCAAACGTGGTCGGAGCTGCTCCGCCTGCGGGATGAGCACGAGGTGTTTCGCTCTACCGACACGGAGGTGTCCCTGGACGTAGATGGGGGGAGCGTATTCCGCCAGATCACGCTCGAGCATCCGTCGCGTGATGTCGTGATCGCCGGAAATTTTGGCATCTCTCCACAACAGGTGTCCATCAACCTTACAGAGACGGGCACCTGGTATGACTTCTTTAACAAAGCTGAGGTTGAGGTTGGCAGTCCGTCGTATGCCACGTGGTTGCAGCCGGGTGAATTCCGGATATTCATGAGTGAGGAACCACGTGTCATGCCTGAAAGAGATGACCTTGTAATGGCGCCTGATGAGACGCTCGGCCCACCCGAGGCATTTTCGTTCCAGGTTACGCAGACGTTTGACGACGCCAGAGACCCGAGCAACTATCGGCTGGTAGGCTTGCCTGGACTGTTGGACATTGACGTAGCCAGCACCCTCACCGGTGACGCAGGCCGGCAGTGGCGAGCCTTTCAGGACGATGGCAGCGAGGAGAATTTTCTTAACGAGTACACAGAAGAGGCCGCCTTCTCATTCGGGCCAGGTAAAGGCTTCTGGCTCATCAGTGAGGAAGACTGGACGGTTGAGGCAGAAAACGTAGAAGCGCCCGCTTTTTCGCCGGATGGTGCCACCACGATTGATGTCCATTCCGGGTGGAATATCATCTCGAACCCGATGGACGCGGGTGTGGACTGGCAGCGGGTTCAGACGGCTAACGGCGTAAGTCAGTCGTTGTGGGCATGGGCAGGTACCGGCTACGAGCGAGCAGACACGTTTGAGAGTGCTGCGGCGAGCGGCTCAGCCTATTACTATTTCCATCCGCGTGCAGATGAAGAACTGGTCGTTCCCTATCCTGGAAGCGTGGCCGCTCAATCCGCCGCACGCCTGGAATTGCCGTCAGATCTACAAGCGCTGCGTACGATGTCCACGCTTGCGCTATCAGCATCGGTAGGAGATGCGGTGCTGGCAGAGGTGCGCCTGGGATTGAGTGAAGGGGAAGAGGTGCACGAAGCGGCGCCCCGTGCCCCGTTTGCAACTACGGCACTCTCCATCGACGGGCCAGAAGACGTACCGCCATTGGTCACGCGCCTGGTGCCTCGTGCCCTCGACGGCCACACCTTCGACCTCTCGTTGAAGGGGCCCGAGGGGGAGGACGTGGTACTAACCGCTGACGGCCTCGACGCCTTCGGGAGTAACGAGGTGCGGCTCTTTGACCCGGTGGCCGAGCGCATGTACGATCTGCGCATGGACGAAACCGTCCGCTTGCAGCCTGATGGGCGAACGATGCCGCTTCAGTTGCTGGTCGGCTCCCGTGAATATGTGGAGCAACCCGATGCGCCGGAGCAACTCTCGCTCAAACGCAATTACCCGAACCCCTTCGCCGAGACCACGACTATCGAATACGCGGTCCCGGAGGATATGCCCATCCGCATCGAGGTGTTTGATGTGCTGGGCCGCCAGGTGGCTACACTAACCGACCGACAGCACCGGGCTGGCACGCACGACGTGCGCTGGGATGGGCGCGATGGAAGCGGCGGCCGGGTGGCCAGCGGGGTCTACCTTGTGCGCCTTACCGCCGGCTCCGAGACCAAGGTAAAACGCATCACGCTTGTCCGCTAAACTATTTGTACCTTAGGGGCCGTACCCCGCTCGGGCGTACAGTACACACCGGCTGCGGCCGCTCCGTCCTTTTTCAAAAACGATTTTACGTTCTGATGCCCGCATCTGCCCTACACTTCCTGCGCTACCCGTTGGCAGGGGTAGCCATCTTTCTCCTCTCTGTAACGCTGCTGGCCTGCGGCGATGACGATGATCCTGTGAACGGGATCGAGGATCCTGAAGGCGAGCTGTCGGCCAGCATGGAATCGGTTGACTTCGGGGAGGTGGCCGTGGAGGAAATCGCCACAGAAACCTTTACTATCGAGAATGCGGGCGACGCGGTACTGGAAGGCTCGGTAGGGCTCGTCGCTGGCGATGAACACTTCACCATCGACGACGGGGACGGTGGCTTTACGCTGGATCCTGGCGCCTCAGCGAGCATCACGGTCACCTACGCCCCGCAGTCGGTGGAGGAGCACACCGGCACGGTTTCTATTACCCACAACGGCAGCAATGCCAGTCCGGTAGATGTGGAGCTTACTGGCGTGGGCACGGGCATCCCCGATCCGCCCGACCGTCCCTGATTCACGAGGCATTTTGGCTGAACGTCTCATGCGAATCAACTTTCGCGTTGCACTGCTCCTGCTCGCCGGCTGCCTGGTGGTGGCCGCCTGCAGCGATCCGTCCGATGCCCCTGCCGATGCGGCTGAACGGGTGGAGGCGCCCGGCCCACAGGTGCCCGCCTGGGCGCAGGACGCCATCTTCTACCAGATCTTCCCCGAGCGCTTCCGCGACGGTGACCCTTCCAACAACCCCACGCGGGAAACGCTGGAGCTTCCCTACGACAATGTGCCGGAATCCTGGACCGTGCGCTCGTGGACCAGCGACTGGTACGCCCGCGACGCGTGGGAAGAGGAGATGAGCGAGGCGTTCTACGACCCCATCTTCGACCGTCGCTACGGAGGCGATCTGCAGGGCGTAATAGACCAACTGCCCTACCTGGATAGCCTTGGCGTCAATGCCCTGTACTTCAATCCCGTCTTCTGGGGGCGATCGCTCCACAAGTACGACGGCAACTCGTTTCATCATGTCGATCCGCATTTCGGGCCGGATCCGGAGGGCGACGCTGAACTGATGGCGCAGGAAGACCCCACCGATCCGGAAACGTGGCGGTGGACCGCCGCCGATCTGCTGTTTCTCGATCTGGTGGAAGCCGCCCATGCCCGCGACATTCGCGTCGTCATTGACGGCGTGTGGAATCACACGGGCCGCGACTTTTTCGCCTTTGCCGATCTGTACGAGCACCAAGAGGACTCCGAGTTTGTCGACTGGTACGTGGTGCAGAGTTTCCGAGACCCGGACGACCCCGACGCGGAGTTCGCGTACGACGGGTGGTGGGACTACGAACATCTTCCTGAATTTGCCGAGAATGAGGACGGTACGGACCTGCATGAAGGGCCGAAGGAATACATCTTCAACGTTACCGAGCGGTGGATGCAGCCGGTAGTGGATGGGGAAGCGCGTAACGGCGTGGATGGCTGGCGGCTGGACGTGGCCAACGAGGTGCCCACCGGCTTCTGGCAAGACTGGAATGCGTTCGTGCGCGAGCTGAACCCCGAAGCCTATACCGTCCCCGAGATCTGGCAGGATGCGTCCGATTTTATCGCGGAGGGTGGCTTTTCTGCCACGATGAACTACTACGCCTTCGCCTATCCGGTAAAGGGCTTTCTGATCGACAACACGATCACGCCAGCGGAATTCGGCGAGATGCTGGCCGAGCGTCGGGAGGCGTACCCGTCAGAGGTACAGTTCGCCGTGCAGAACCTGATCGACTCGCACGACACGGAGCGGCTGGCGTCGATGCTCGTGAACAAGCAGGGCCCGGAGTACGAGGAGCCGTACCGGTTCGACTACGACGTCGGCCCGCACGTCTCGCCGCGCTTCAGCGACACGTACGATGTTCACGCGCCGGATGAGCGGCAACGCGAGCTGCAGCAGCTGGTGGCTCTGTTCCAGATGACGTACGTGGGGGCGCCCATGATCTACTACGGCACCGAAGCCGGCATGTGGGGCGCCGACGACCCCGACGATCGCAAGCCCATGGTGTGGCCCGACCTGGCCTACGAGGATGAGGCCAGCGATCCGCTCGGGCGGGACCGTACGCCTGATCCTGTAGCCTTTGACCACGACCTGTTCGACTTCTATCGGTCGTTAATCCACCTGCGGCGGGACCACGCGGCCCTTCGGCGGGGCGACTTCAACGTCCTTGCAGCGGATACTGAACGCACGATGTTCGCCTTTGAGCGAAGCTACGAGGACGCCTCGCTTGTCGTGGTACTCAACCGGTCGGAGGAAGCGCACAGCGCGCGCATCCCGCTCGGTCGCACCGAGGAGCGTCCGTATGAGCCGATCTTTACCACCGTGGAAGAGGGATATCGGGTGCAGCAAGACGCCGAGGCGCTGCTGTTAGAGCTTCCCGAGCGCAGTGGGATAATACTGCAGCGCCAGTGAAGATAGGCGCTGCAGCCCCGATCGTTTTACAAGATCGCGCGGCTCGTCATCTCAATACCGAAGAGGATGCTAAACTCGTCAAAGCCGACCGTTTCGCTGTAAATGTTGTTTACGTACTGCCCGAAGATAGCCGGGCCGATGGAGAAGGTGCCGGCCCCCAGCGTGAACTGGCGCTTCAGGGCTGTGCGGGCCTCGGCGGTAAAGTTGCTGTTGCCGGTGTCCTGCACGTAGCCCCACGACTGATCGATGCGCAGGTCAGAGTCCCACACAAACGGGCGGCCTCCGATGCGCTCCTGCGAAAGGTAGCGTCCATAAGCGCTATACCCGAGCTCACGGGCGGGGCCGCGCTCGTCCGCGTCCAGCACGGTGGGTTGGTCGCGGAAGTAGGTGGGCCCAAGGCGCAGCTGGTAGCGGCTACCGTCCCGGTCGTTGTCCAGCCCCACGAGCAGGCGCAAGCGTTGATCGCCTTCGTCAAACCCCTGCGTCTGGAACGGCGAGTCTTCGAAGGTAGCAATGGCCTGCAGCACGAAGCTCAGGTCAGCGCCGAAGCGCGCCGCAAGTCCAACGCCGAAGGGCACGTCGTGATGGTTGCCGTCTGGGCTAAATGTGGGCTGCGTGGCGCCATATACCGAGACATCAAACGAGCGGGTATCGCCTACATTCAGGCGCAGGGTACTCACCACGTCGCCCCGAATGCGGAGGGCGTTATAGCGGTCTTGCTGCAGCGCGGGGAGCCCGGCCGAGTTGGGCCCGGCAAAAATACCCACCCGCGTGATCCATTCCGCCTGTGGTGGGGGCGTTTCGCGAATGGTCAGAAAACGCGTCACGGGCACCGGCTGCCGCATGATCTGCGAGGGGGCGCCAACGATTTGGATCTGCTGGATCTCGCGGGCCGTGGGGCGGCTGGCGACAATGTAAAACGGCACGCTCTCGCCTCCTGGCGCCGTGCTGCGTAGCATGCCGCGCAGTTCACGGGTCGCATGAAAAGCATCTGCGGGTGCCTCCACCCCGGTACGGCGGTTAACGAGCGAGGCCCGATACCAGTCGCGGGCGTCGATGATGGTCTCCACCCCCGGCTCCTGCCGGATCGTCCCCACCCCGAACGGCTGCGCGATGTCGTAAAAGTCCTCAGCCGGTGGCCGAATGATGATGCGTCCCTGCACATCGCCCCGCAACACCCGGTCGCTGATGGAGACCTCCGACACCTGCCCGTCCCGCACAAAGGTCGCATGCTGCAGAAACACCGGGTAGCCGCGGTTTACGTCTGCATACTCGATGGCATCCGGGTCGCTCGTGCGGGGCACCCGGATGATGCCGAGGCTGTCCGGTTCGGCATCTCCTTCCTGATACCAGAGGCTGGGGGGCTGTACGACGTCCTGGCCGCGGTCAATCTGGATGTTATGAACGGTATCGCGCGGTGCCACCGTCGGGCGGTCCTGCGCGCTCGCCGTGTCGGGAAGCAGTAGGCCGAATGCCAGCCAGCAAAGCAACCCGATAAACGCTACAGGGCCAAAGGAGCGAGCAAATGATGAGGAGGTAAGCATAAAAATAGTGCACAGTGGATGATAGAACCTGCACGCCAGTTGACAGTGGGGGCGCTCCAGCGTACATCAGGGAAAACATCTTTTGTGACACGCCACGTTATCTACGCATTTACTTGACCGTTCCTGTAAGAAGACAGCGCACAACTACTGTACTTATGGATCATTAAGTATGTGCTTATGCACCTTGCGATAAACGCGTCTGGCGTACTCGGGGAGAAAGGAGGCGCGATGGGGATACGGTGCTACGAGGCGTCCAGCAGCAGTGCGGCAACTTCAGCCCCGAGATGGGTCTCCAGTATTTGCCGGTAGGCCGCCGTGGCTGTAAAGTCCGTCTCCTGAAAGAAGCCCTCCAGCACGGGCGTCCAACTGCTGCCGGGCGGCAGGATGTATCCAAATGCTTCGGCCGCATCGTCCCCAACGGCATGGCGTTGCAGCGGTGCGCCGGCTTCGCGGGCCCGGTGGTAATTGTACACATCGATATAGGCCAGATGCCCCCCGTCAGCGACAGCCTCCACGATCGCGTCGTTGGAGGAGGCGAAGGCGAGATCAAGTTCGGGAGCATGGGCTTCTCGCAGGGCACGAAGCCGTTCTTCGTGGAGGGTTCCTTCGAAGGCCAGCAGGGTGTGGTCGGCAAAGTCCTCGGGCAGAGTGTTGAACGAGGACAGTTCAGGATCGTCCGCGTGGCTAATCAGGACTGCAACATTTTCGAGGTAGGGGGGGCTGAAGTCCAGCTCCGTGCGGCGCTCCTCTGTGATGGTGACATTGCCCATCCCTACAGTGCCCTCATCCGCTGCCGCGACGGTATCGTAGAACACTGACCAGTCCGGCTCTTCAGTGAAGGCAAGCGTCACCTCCACACCATGCGTCTCGTCGACCCAGGCCGCGAAGGTGCGCAGGATCTCGACGGTTACTCCGGTGAGACGGCCGTCGTCCGCGTAGGCAAAACCATTGGCAGGCACGTACCACGCGGTTAGTGTTGCGGCACCATCCAGCTGTGCTTCATCCCAACTGATCGCGTCGGGGGGATCGTCCGGTTCGGCTGCACACGCGGCCAGCACGAGCGCGACAAGAAAGACGACGAGGGGGCAACGGGAGTGACGCATGAGGCAACGCGGGCGGTTAAGGGAGCGCCCCTAAGGTAGGCGAAAAGCGCCCAAGGTGCCAATGGGTCAGGTGGCCGGCGCCGAGGCACTGGAGGTGGAGCGACGCGTCGTAAGGAGGCGTTCGATGCCCTCCAGCAGCACCAGCACCCCGACCGTCATTACCGCCGCTGGGATCGTGCCCTCGAGGATCAGCGAGAGGTCGGCGCGGCGGATGCCCGTCAGGATGGGCTGCCCGTAGCCGCCGGCGCCTATCAGCGCGCCGAGGGTAGCGGTGCCGATGTTAATGACGGCGGCTACCTTGATGCCGGCCATGATGGAGGGCAGCGCCAGCGGTAGCTCCACCAGGCGAAGCTTGGCGGCTGGCGGCAGCCCCAGCGCCTCGGCGGACTCCAGCAGGGGCTCGGGAATATCGCGCAGGCCGGTGTACGTATTCCATACGACGGGCAGCAGGCTGTAGATAAACAGCGCCACAGCCGCCGGCACGAAGCCCAGCCCCAGCGGCGGTACCATCAGCGCGAGCAGCGCCAGCGAGGGCGTCGTGTAGGTAAGGCCAATCAGCAGCAGCACACCGCTGCCGAGCCTCCGGCGCTTGGCGGCGAGCACGCCAAGGGGAATGGCGGCGACCACAGCGGCCAGCAGCGAAATGAAGACCAGCAGGCCATGCTCTACCGTCCGCTGGCCCACCCGATCGACCAGCCGCGCCGTGCCCACAGCGGTAACCCCAGCCAGGCCGAGGTCTTCCGAGAGGAACGCGGCTGCCACCTGTGCTTCGTGCGTGCCCTCAATCTTGCTGCGCCGGTTCAGCTGCATCATGCGCTGCTCTGAGAGTGTGCTCTCCAGCTGCTCCAGCGCAGTCGGCGCCCCGGGCAGCCGCTCGCTCAGGTCTGCCCGGTACACGAACACGGCTTTGTATTCGGTAAAGAAGCTGCGGTCGTCCTCCAACACCCGCAGGTTATAAGCGTCAATCTCCGCGTCAGTGGAGTAGAGGTCGATCACGTCGGCCGCCCCACTGCGGAGGCCCTGGTAGCTGATGTCGTGGTCCACCCCGCGCACCTGCTGCTGCGGCAGGTTATAGGCCTGTTGCAGCGCGGGCCATCCATCGCCGCGCTCCATGAACTCGTTGGAGAAGGCAAACTGCAGCGTAGGATGCTGCCGTAGGTCGGAGACGGTTTCGATGCCCAGCGTGTCCGCCTGCTCGGGCCGCATACCAAGGGCATACGTGTTGTTGAAGCCGAGCGGGGCGGTCATCCGCACGTTGTAGGTGGCCAGCACCTCGGCGAGGGTCTCTGGGGTGACCTCGTCGTCGGTGAGGATTTCCTCGATCAGTGTCCCGGTGTATTCCGGATACAAGTCGATATCGCCCCGCCGGAGCGCTTCCCACAGAAACCGCGAGCCGCCCAGTTCGGCCCGGTGGCGTGCGGTAAGGCCCGCATCCTCCAGCAGCAGCGTGGCCATGTGACCGAGGATGACGTTCTCCGTGAACTGCTTGGAGCCGACCGTCACCGATCCGCCGTCCTCTTGCGCCGCGCTTACCGGTGGCGCAAGAAGCAGCAGGAGCGACAGGAGGAGGCCTGCCAGGACGGGCGGCGTCCGATGATACCTCACGGGGTGAAGATGTGCCGAGAGGAGAGCCGGGGAGTGATCAGCCATGAATTATGCAGCACCGTCAGACGATAAAAGGGTGTGCCGCTGCGCCTGGATGAACGCCGTCACAAAGGGCTCGCTCGGAGTTTCGAGGAGTGCCTGAAGCGGGCCTTGCTGCACGATCTGCCCCTGCCGCAGCAGCACAATCACATCGCCAAAGTAGGCCGCCTCGTGCATGTTGTGCGTCACCAGGACCACCGTTTTCTGAAGCTCCTGGAAAATGGCGCGCAGGTCGCCTTGCAGGTCGGCGCGGATGAGCGGGTCGAGCGCGCCGAGGGGCTCATCAAGGAGCAGCACCGCGGGGTCCAGCATCAGAGCGCGCATGAGGCTGACGCGCTGCCGCTGCCCGCCCGAGAGGTCGTCGGGGCGTTGCGCGAGGCGGTCAGGCGCAAGCTGCACCAGGTCCGTGAGCTCCTCCACACGGGCGGCGATGCGGTCTTCCGACCAGCCGAGGTGCCGCGCCAGCAGGGTGACGTTGCGGCGGGCGCTCAGATGTGGAAACAGCCCGCCTTCCTGAATCACATAGCCCATGCGATGCCGCGCGTCCTGGACGGTGGCGGGCGTAAGCGGCTGCCCGTCGAAGGTCACCTGCCCCGCATCTGGCGTAATGAGACCGATCATGAGCCGCAGCAGCGTTGACTTGCCACTGCCCGAGGGCCCAATGAGCACGGTGGTCTGCTCCGATGCTACGGTTAGCGAGAGCGGCGCCACGGCCGTCTCCTGACCATACGTTTTGGAAACGTTGTCGAGTGTGACCACAGAGCGGCGTACGGGTGAACGTTCAGGTTCAATGTCCAGGCGAACGGCGGGTCCGATAACCCGTAGCAGCACGTGTGTTTCATCTGCTCACTTTAACCCCCGCGCACCCATGGCTACTCACGATGCATCGTCCTTATCCCGGGCCGACGTAACCCGCATCATGGACCACATGAATGAGGACCATGGAGACGCGGTGCTGCTGTACGCGCAGTATTTTGGCGGTGTTGATGAGGCTACATCTGCGCGCATGGTCGATATGGGCAAGGAATTTATGGAATTGGAGGTGGCCACACCGGAGGGAACGCAGGCCGTGCCGCTTCAGCTCATCGAGGACGTGCACGACGCTATCGAGGCCCGCAACGTTCTCGTGCAGATGGCACAGATCGCGCGCCAGGGAGGCCCCGAGGAAATGTAGGCGGAGGGGTTGTGCCGAGATCGTCAAGCCCCATACGGAGCGAGTGGCCGCCCCTGTGGTAGGACGGGTGCTCGATACGTTGTCTCCCGTCGCCGTTTGTCATGTCTGCTGACTCGCCCGTGCACATCGTCTGGTTTGTCCGCGACCTGCGCCTGTGCGACCACGCACCGCTGACGGAGGCGCTGCATCAGGCACAGCAGTCGGGTGGGGCCGTGCTTCCGCTGTACATCGTGGATCCGGCGCGCACGCAGGCTGAAGACTACGCCGCGCGCTACTGGCACTTCGTGTGGCCCTGTCTGCAAGAGCTGCGGCACCGGCTGGAGCAGCGCGGCGCCCCGCTGGTGGTGCGCCAAGGACCGGCTGTCGATGTGTTGAAGGCGCTTCAGGAGCGCTTTCCGCAGATGACGCTGTGGCGCCACTACGAAACCGAAACCGCAGACGTCCGAGCGCGGGATGCCCGGGTGCAGGCGTGGTGCCGTGCGGCTGGCGTGCCGCTCCACGAGCGCTTCCACCGCGGCGCCTTCCCAGGCCTCAAGAGCCGCGATGACTGGTCCGGCCGCTGGGACCAGCGCATGACGCAATCGCTCATTCCGTCGCCAGGCCAGATCCCGGCTGTGGCTGACGTCGCGCCCGGCCGGCTACCGACGGTGGAGGAGCTGCCGTTGCGCGACGAGGGCTTTGACCCGGATGAAATGCAGGCGCCGGGCGAAGGGGCAGCCCATCGCTGCTTGCAAGACTTTTTACACCATCGCGCAGCGCAGTACCGGGCGTCCATCTCGAGTCCTGCGCGGGCCTTCACCAACTGCTCGCGCCTCAGTCCCCACCTCACGTGGGGCACCCTCAGCCTCAAGACCGTGCTGCACATGCTGCGTGAGCGGCAGCAGGCGCTGAAGGCCCAGCCGTCCGGTGGCGATTGGCAGCGGGCGCTGCAGGCCTTCGAGAGCCGCCTCCACTGGAACGGGCACTTCATTCAGAAGCTGGACGATGCCCCACGGATTCAGCACGAGAGCTACATCCCTGCCTTCGATGCCGCACGGGCTGGTGCTGCCCCCGACGCTCACCTGGAGGCGTGGCGGACCGGGCAGACCGGATACCCGATGGTCGACGCCAGCATCCGTGCGTTCCGCGCCACCGGGTATCTCAACTTCCGAATGCGCGCGATGATTACGTCGTTTGCCTCGTACGACCTGTGGCTCGACTGGCGGGACTTCGCGCCCATCATGGCGCGCTGGATGTTGGACTACGAGCCCGGCATCCACTACCCGCAGGTGCAGATGCAGTCAGGCACTACAGGCATCAACACCATGCGTATCTACAACCCCACGAAGCAGGTGACGGACCACGACCCGGACGGCACGTTTATTCGTCGGTGGGTGCCCGAGCTTCGCCCACTGCCCACCGGCTACCTGGCCGAGCCCTGGAAGACCCCGCCGTTGGTGCAAGAGGAGGTCGGTTGCCATATCGGGCAGGTTTACCCGTTACCGATTGTGGAGCACCTGCCGGCGGTACGGAAGGCTCGGGAGCGGCTTACCGCCATCCGCAAGGAACCGCGGGTGCAGGCCGCCGCTGCGCGCGTGCTCAAGCAGCACGGCAGCCGGCGGTAAGGGGCCTCACAGGTTCTTCGTTCGCCATTGCTGGAACCGTTTAGCGCTGTGGTCATTCAGAGATAATCCAACATGGGCAAGTCCCGTACGGCCAGCTCCCTTTGAACTCCGTCAGGGCCGGAAGGCAGCAGCGGTAGGAGGTTGTAGCGGCGCGATACGGGTAGCTTGCCCATCTTTTTTTGCCCGATCCGCACGGTTGGGCCTGCTGGTGCAGCCATGCCGAAGCGAACTCTACGTTCCCCTTGGCGTACGCGCTGGCGGAATTTCCATGCGGTGTGCTTCCCGTGCGCGTTGAAGCCCCGCCCGTTTTGACGAAAAGCCGTACGCTTCATGTTCATGCTTCACTTGTTGCTGGCCGCGCCCCAATCAGCAGACGGAGGCGGTGGCCTCCTGATGACCCTCCTCCCGCTGATTCTCATCTTTGCGGTCTTCTGGTTCTTCATCATCCGCCCGCAAAAGCAGCGCGAACAGGAGCGTGAAGATATGATCTCGGCGCTCAACAAGGGCGACAAAGTAGTGACGGCCGGCGGTATCCATGGCGAAGTCACCCAGATCGACGACGACAGCTTGCTGCTGAAGGTAGACAACAACACCAAGCTACGCGTGCAGAAATCTGCCATTAGTAGCGGTCCGCAGATGGAAAAGAAGGCCAAGGAAAAAGCGGAGTAGGGGCCGCTGAAGCAGGATGTCTCATTCCTGTGCAGTAGTGGGTGACGCGCGAACTTGCTGCCAAATGCACGGGTACGACCCGGCGTAAGGAGGAAGGGCTTCCAGCCCCCTCAACCGTTGTCTCCGTTTGTTCATCCGTCCGTTATGTCACGCGCTACCGACGCCACGCCAGCGTTCCGTTTCGATCCTGTGGAAGACGCCCTCGCCGATCTGCGTGCGGGCAAGCTCATCATCGTTGTGGACGACGAGGACCGCGAAAACGAAGGCGACTTCGTAGGAGCGGCGTCCGACATTACGCCGGAACTGGTCAATTTCATGGCTACGCACGGCCGCGGGCTCATCTGTGTCCCGCTGACCGCCGAGCGTGCGGATGCGCTGAAGCTGGATATGATGGTGGATAGCAACTCTGCCCTGTACGACACCCCATTCACGGTGTCGGTTGACTACCGGCACGGTACGAGCACGGGCATTTCGGCGTCTGACCGCTCGAAGACGATCCAAGCCCTGGCCGACCCACAAACCAAGCCGTCTGACCTGGGCAAACCCGGGCACGTCTTTCCGCTGCGTGCTCAGTATGGCGGCGTATTGCGGCGGGCCGGCCACACCGAGGCCTCCGTCGACCTCGCCCGGATGGCCGGCAAGCCCCCGGTGGGCGTGCTGGTCGAAATCATGAACGAAGATGGCACCATGGCGCGGGTGCCGGAGCTGATGGCGATTGCCGAACGCTTCGACATGGCCATCATCACGATCAAAGATCTCATCGCTTACCGCATGCGGCACGAGCGGCTCATCAACCGCGCCGTAGAGGTCTCGTTGCCGACGCGCTTTGGCACGTTCGATCTCGTTGCCTTTGAGGAGCGCGTCACGGGCGATGTGCACCTGGCGCTGACGAAAGGCACCTGGACGGAAGACGAGCCCGTGTTGGTGCGCGTGCACTCGCAGTGCGTGACGGGCGACATTTTCGGCTCCAAGCGCTGCGATTGTGGGGAGCAGTTGGCCCGGGCTATGGTGCAGGTCGAAGAGGAAGGCCAGGGCGCCGTGCTGTACATGAAGCAGGAGGGCCGTGGCATCGGGCTCCTCAACAAACTACGCGCCTACAAGCTGCAGGAAGAGGAGGGCATGGACACCGTGGAGGCTAACGAAGCGCTGGGCTTTGACATGGACCATCGGGACTACGGCATCGGCTGCCAGATGCTGCGCGACCTTGGGATCCGGAAGCTGCGGCTGATGACCAACAACCCAACCAAGCGCGTGGGCATCACGGGGTACGGGCTGGAGATTGTCGACCGCGTCCCCATCGAAGTAACGGCCAATGAGGTCAACGAGCGCTACCTGCGCACCAAGCGTGACCGCATGGGGCACGCCCTGCTCCAGGACCTCTCGCCACACGACCGCGAGGCGCTGAGCGAGATTTTGGAAGAAGAGCAGGGCTGACCGTACGTGGCTGTCTCCGGCCCACCGAGCAGTGAGGCGAGGATAGGATGAGGCAGCGGCGACGATCGGCACGGCCCCTGGAAGTCGCACGGGTACTTAAAAGTTGATCCCGACGCGGAAGAGGCTCTGCACGCTGTTGCGTTGGAAGCCGTCGGCCGCGCCCACCAGCACATCGAGGAAGTCGAACACCGAGTTGATGCCCTGATTCGACCAGCTGAGGGTGCTGTAGGTATACCCGATGGTTAGTCCGGCCTGGCCGCCAAAGATGCGGCGCACCTGAAACTCCAGGTTCACATCCAGCGAACGGGCCAGGCGCACCCCGTCGAGGCTGCGCCGCAGGTCGCCCACACCCCCCAGGCCGCGCACCACCGAAGCAAAGCCGACGAGGTTGTCCCCTACGATGGGGAGCCCCCCAGGAAAGGTGAACTGCCCGCCGATGCCGGCTGCAGCCTGCGCATTCGCCAGGTGCAGCGTCGCAAGATCCTCCGTTGGGGTATCGGGGCGGCCCGTAGTGGCGCGGTATCCAAGAAGGAGTCGGACGGGCACGTACACCTGCAGCGGGAGGCGCGCTACGTCATCAAACAGGTTCAGGTTTTCTCCAGCCTCAGCCGCTACGTACAGGGTGCGCAGGGCCGGCTGATTACGCTCGGGAACGCTGCGTTGAACGCCGTAGCCGATCAGCAACGAGGTATGCTGAGCCGAGAACATCACTGTGGAGAGCGCCGAGGTATTGCGGTAGAGCGGAGCGCCCTCGTCGTCCAGCAGGGTCTCGTCCCGGTCAACATAGCGAAAGTCGTCGTCCAGGTAGCCGATAGTGATGGAGGTAATCTCGGAAGACGGGCGGGTAGAGCGGTTACGCCTGTGCTTATGTTTGTGGCTGCGCGGTGCGTCGGAGGCGAAGAGTGGAGTCAACGGTCGATCCAGGTGGAGCCCGGCAGCCGCTGCCTCACCCTGTATATCTACAAAGGCGTAGCGCGCGGCAGGAGCGACCTGGGCATCGGTAGCGCTGGCCTCAGCAGGCGCAGCGGCCCAGAGGGCAAGCAGCAACAGGATAGGGAGCAAGAGAGCGGAGAACCACAGCGGGCCCGGGGCCCAGGGGAGTGAACGCATGGCACAACGGGGCGGAAGGTGCAGGGAACGGCGAAACGGTGGGAGCGCTTCGGGTACAGCAGGAGGCATGCATACACAACCAACCCACGAACGGCCTTACAGGCCACAGGCATTGGCAAAAATCCGGATGCGCCTCTGGAGAATAGACGCGGTAAGTCAAGCTGTTGTAACAGTATGCCCGCTGATTATTTTGTAGCCTCATTGCGCACATACCGTTCACTACCCCACCTACGCTTTATGTCGACCCTCACCACCCGCACCGTTGGCGGTCCCCACGGCGGACAGCCGCTCCAAACCTTTGGTGCATCGCGGGCTGATGCCGCAGCGGCTGTCATCCTGCTTCACGGGCGCGGCGCCTCCGCGCAGAGCATGCACCCGCTCGCAGAGGCGCTGGGGACGAACGACGTCGCCTACGTAGCCCCGCAGGCCGCCAACCATACGTGGTACCCGCAATCGTTTCTGGCGCCGCTTGAGGCCAATCAGCCCTGGCTTGATTCAGCTCTCGCCGTGGTCCATCATCTCATCGATGCCTTACAGGACGAGGGCATTGGGCCGGAGCGTATCGTCCTGCTGGGCTTTTCGCAAGGGGCCTGCCTGGCCACAGAGGCTGCGGCACGCAAACCGCAACGATACGGCGGGGTGGTGGGCTTTTCCGGAGGGCTCATTGGGGCCGCCGACAAGGAAGAAGGGACGCCGCCGCACGACAAGGTGTTGTCCTACGACGGTTCGCTCGACGGCACCCCCGTGCTGCTGGGCTGCAGCGATGTGGATGCGCACATTCCCGTGGAGCGTGTGCATCAAACGGCCGACGCCCTGGAGCAGCTTGGGGCCGCCGTGGATGAACGCATCTATCCCGGCATGGGGCATACGATCAACGACGACGAACTCAGCGCCGCGCGCGACCTGCTGCAGGGCGTGATCAGCCAGCAGGGATGAGGTTATCGGGAGGCGTCCGTCCCTGTCACCCGCGCGTAAAGCGCACGGACTTGCCGGCGGAGTTCCTCGGGCGACCCGCTGTTATCGAGCACGTAATCGGCGCGCTGGCGTAGCTCCTCCGGGGGCAGCTGATGCTGCATTCGCGCGCGTACCTCCTGCTCCGATACATCATCGCGTGCCCTCACGCGCCGGATGCGGACGTTCACCGGGGCATCCACCACCGCTACGGCGTCGAGATGTTTATCGCCGCCCGCTTCAAAGATAAGGGCGGCCTCGTGAACGAGTAGCTCCACACCGTCGGCTGCAGCACGCTGCACTTCCTCCTTGAACGATGCAAACACCCTCGGATGCACCAGCGCATTCAGCTGCTGCAACTTCTCGTCATCCGAAAACACGATAGCTGCCAGATGGGCACGGTTAAGCGTGCCGTCTGCATCGTAGGTGTCCTCACCAAACGCCGCTACGATAGCCGCCCGGAGCGCGTCGTCCGCCTGCATCAGCCGTTTTGCCTCTGCGTCAGCGTAAAACACGCGAGCGCCCAGGTCTTCCAGGAAGCGGCAAGCCGTTGACTTACCGCTGCCGATGCCACCAGTTACGCCAAGGGTAGTCACGAGTGGAGAGGGGTGATGGGAACGCAAGCGAGCTACTCCGTGCGGGCAAAGCTCATCCCGGAGGCCAGGAGAGCTGGCGGCCGCCGAGCACGTGCAGATGCAGATGGTAGACCGACTGCTGCCCGTGGTCGCCACAGTTAAAGACGGTGCGGTAGCCCTCGGTGAGCTCTTCCTCAGCAGCGAGTTGCTTGGCTACCAGGAAGAGGTGCCCCACCAGTTCTCCATCCTCCGGCTCCAGGTCGTTGAGTGTGGGAATGGGTTTGCGCGGTACAATCAGGAGATGGGTAGGCGCCTGCGGGTTAATGTCCCGAAACGCAATGCATCGCTCATCCTCATGCACGATGTCTGCCGGCACGTCCCGGTCGATGATTTTCTGGAAGAGCGTACGTTCATCAGCCATGGCAAGAGGAGATGGAGAATGAGGAAGATCAGCACATACAGCATCGGGCTCGGGGCGGATAAGCGCAAGCCCCCAAGGCGCATCAGTAGTCCGTTACAGGCTTGTGAGGAAGTCGTTCTATCGCGCGAAAGCTGTGGCAACAAGTTTCTCTGGTGGAACGCGTGGATAGGCCTCTGGTAGGCGCTCATCCCTTTGCATTAACCCTTTGGTCTCGATCATGCCTACGGTCTACGTCACGCGCAAAGTGCATTTCAACGCCGCGCACCGGTTGCACAATCCTGAGAAATCGGATGCGTGGAATGCAGACACCTTTGGCGATTGCAACCATCCCAACTGGCACGGGCACAACTACGTATTGGAAGTAACGGTGGCCGGCGAGCCGGACCCTGAAACGGGCTATGTCATCGACCTTGGGCAGCTGAAGCAAGTGCTTCATACCCGTATTGTAGACAAGGTGGACCATCGCAACCTGAACGTCGATGTTGATTTTCTCGAAGGTACGATCCCATCCACCGAAAACTTCGTCGTAGCCATTTGGAACGAGCTTGAGGGTCACCTCCCAAGCGGGCGGCTGCATCAGGTCACCCTTTACGAGACGGAGCGCAATTTCGCCACCTATTACGGCGAATAGCCACTACCACACACAGGCGTACCATGTACATGAGCAACGGAGATTCGCACCCAAGCACAACGCACCCGGGCACGACCAAGACGCTGAGGCCGGATGCTGCCCGGCATTATGAGCGGAAGGACGTGTACGACGGCAAAACGACCGAAGATCTCGCAGGTCATGTGCACGAGATCTTGCAGCTCGTAGGAGAAAACCCGGAGCGGGAGGGACTGCTGGATACCCCGCAGCGCGTGGCCAAAGCCTATCAGTTCCTGACGCAGGGCTATGAGATGGACCCCGAGGCGATTCTCCGGGGGGCGCTGTTTGCCGAGGAGTACGACCAGATGATTCTGGTGAAAGACATTGAGGTATACTCGCTCTGCGAACATCACATGCTGCCATTCTTCGGCAAAGCGCACGTGGCGTATATCCCCAACGGCAAAATTGTGGGCCTCAGCAAGATCCCACGCACGGTGGACGTGTTTGCGCGCCGGTTGCAGGTGCAGGAGCGCCTCACCATTCAGGTGCGTGATGCCATCGACAAGGTCCTGGAGCCGCAGGGGGTAGCCGTCGTCATTGAGGCGCAGCACCTCTGCATGATGATGCGGGGGGCGGAAAAACAGAACTCGCTGACCAGCACCAGTGCGATGAGCGGGGAGTTCATGAACCACAGCACCCGTGCTGAATTTATGCGGTTGGTGTCAGCCACCAGTTAGGCGGACCCTCATGTTTTGCTGCATAGATTTCTCCTTTCCCCATGCCTACCATCGTCATCACCGGGGCCAGCCAGGGTATAGGTCGCGCTGTAGCCGAGGCCTTTGCGGCTACGCCCGACGCGCGCCTCGCATTGCTCGCCCGCACCGAAGACAAGTTGAACGCAGTGGCCAACGCGTGCCGCGCTGCCGGCGCAGAAGCGTTGGTCGTGCCCACCGACGTTACCGACGACGCAGCGGTAGCAGATGCCGCTGCCGCCGTGCACGACGCCTGGGGCGCTGTTGATGTGCTGGTCAACAACGCGGGGATGTTTACGCCCGCGCCGCTGGAGGAGCTGACCGCCGCCCAGTTCAGAAATCAGGTGGCCGTCAACCTCACCAGCGCGTTCGTCGTGACGAAGGCTTTTCTGGACGACATGCTGGCCGCTGGTCAGGGGCATATCTTCTACATGGCCTCGGTCGCATCCATCATGGCGTACCCGAATGGGGCCGCTTACGGAGCTGCGAAGCACGGCCTGCTGGGCCTCGCACGCACGGTCCGCGAGGAGACGAAAGGCCGCGGGTTGCGTGTTACCTCATTGCTGCCTGGGGCTACGTACACGCCCAGTTGGGAAGGGGTAGACCTGCCCGAAGAGCGCTTCATGAAACCGGAGGATATCGCTGATACGGTCTGCGCTATTTATGACTTAAGCGACCGTACCGTGGTAGAAGAAGTGGTACTGCGCCCGCAGGAGGGCGATGTGTAGCGGCGCGTCCTCGCAGGTTTAGGACGAGGGCCGTCCCCGCTGATGCCGCACCCAGTCGCCGCTCTGGATGGCGACGCCCTTACCCGGTGGACCCTCATAGGTGTAGACGTACGCCTCTACTTCTGTCCCCTGAGGTAGCGTCACGGTTTGGGTGGTGCGTTCAAACCCGGGCCCTTCGTAGGTATCCAGCTTCTTCAGAAGGGCGTCCTCGTTATCCTCTGGAAGCTCCAGCAGGTCACCTACAACCTCCTCGTCCCCATCAGCGGGCGGCAGCAGTCCAGGAAAAGTGCCAAGGTCTAAGAGCCGTCCCGGACAACGGGCCTGATCGATGTACTGGACGTGGCCCGCCAGGTGTTTGTCGAACGCCGGATGCCGCAGAACCGGGCGGAGCGTTCCATAAACAAAGAGGTATGCAGCCATGGGAGGGTCAGTCGGTTCGTAATAAAGCGAGGTTCGCAAAAAAACACAGGTGAAGGGCGAACGGACCGCCCGCGGATGCGGTTCATGAGGTGTATGTGTCCCATCGTCCATACTGTCACTTCAACCACGGCCCTATGCTGTCACGCGTTGCTCCCCCTCTACTTATCCTATGCCTGCTGAGCCTCCTCCTGCTCACCGCCTGTAGCGAAGACGAGGACCGCGACCCATTCCAGGAAGCGCGAGATGCGATGGAGGACCTCTCGTATCTGGCGCAGATGGATGGCCAGTACGAAGGGGAGCGCGGACGCTACTGGTTCTCTTCGCAGGGTCGAGCGTACATCCACACGTACAATGGCACGGTGGACACCGTCACGTTCAACGTGCTCTCCAGTCAGCCCTCCCATGCGACCTTGCTGCGCGGCGAAGATACGCTTCGCCTCCACTACACGCGCGACGGGTTACGCCTGGAGCACCCAGACGGCTCGGAGGAGCACTTGGAGCCGGCAACAGAGTAGACCGGGGGTGCCACAAGCTGGCTACAGGGCACGGGCTACAGGGCACGCACAGCCTCTGCCAGCCGCTCGGGGTCGACCTCGCTACCGACGAATTCGTGCCGGATGCGCTGGTCACGGTCGATAACGGTAACGCGGTCCGTGTGGTCGATGAAGTAATACGGGTTGCCGCGGTCGTCCTGTCGCGTGAAGGAGCGCTGCACCGCAATGCCAAGCCGCTCCATGAAGGTCTCCACCGTTACGTCCTCCCCCGTCAGTAGCGTCCACCGCTCCCCACTGAGTCCGAAGGAGCGGGCGTAGGCGTCCAGGACCTCCGGCGTATCGCGCTCGGGGTCGAAGGAGACGAGCACAAAGGCTACGTCATCTACGTCAGTGAGCTGGGTTTCCACCTGCTTCAGCCGCGCCGTGATCATCGGGCAGATGTCGGGGCAGTTCGTGTAGACGAAGCTCATCACCACCGGCCGGTCTTCAAACGCCGCGGGGAAATCGACCGCATGGCCGTACTGGTCGAGCAGCGTGAAGTCGTCATCGCGCAGGTCATCGCTACAGCCCGTGAGGCTGGCAGTCCCGGCGAGGAGCAGGAGGGCGAGGGCGGTGGAGAACACGCGTCGCATAGTGTCAGGCATCCGAACGAAGAGGATGGGACAGAAAAACCAGAACGAGAGAACCTACGGACGGAGCAAAACAGAGGCGGGAGGGAGACCTCATAGGGAAAGGCCGCCCTCCCGATGGACAACAGACCTACTCGATGAGCAGGTCCAGTCGTTCCGCCCGCTCGTCACCAGCTTCTGCGTCAGAAGAGGACGGCGGGGGTAAATCCTCTGATTGTGGACTTGGGCTTACACGCGGGGCGGGGCTATCCGGTCCGTACCGTGGCGAGGTACCGTAGTTAGATGTTGTTACATCGTACATCACCGGTGCGTAGGTGACGAAAATCAGCACAAGCGCGACGATTACCCACGGCCGGAAGTTATGCAGCCACCGGACAGGCGTGGGGCTTTCGTGGACCGATTCCGTCCAGCCAAACGACATCGACGGCTCCTCGGCCCGGCGGTACACCAGCGTCAGGAAGAACGCCACGAAGTAGACGACCATCGCCAGAAACATGATACTGGCGCCTACGACCACCACATCCGTGAAGAGCTGCCAGTCGGCGCGGTAGAGGGCACTATCGGGGTTGCTGTATGTGAGGCCTGTGTTCGTCCGCCGAGGCATACCCTGCAGCCCGCCGCGCATCAGGCCCCACGACATCATCAGCAAGCCCACCGAGTAGACGTACGGTACGGCCAATACCATCTTCTTCATGCGGATTTTCTTGCCCGTCAGCTTGGCCACCATGTAGAGGCTCATGCCCAGCATCCCCAAGATTACGGGACCAGCCACGGTCATGTGGAAGTGGCCTGGCAGCCACGCGGTATTGTGCACCACCGCGTTCATCTGATATGAGGCGTTGATGATCCCCGAGATACCGCCGAAGATAAACAGGATAAGGCCCGTGATAAAGTAGGCAAAGAGCCAGCGGCTGGTATCGAAGTAGGGCAGCTTGAACATCCACCCGAAGAGGCCTTTGCCGCCACGCTTGCGCCCGGCGTACTCCAGCGAGGCCGCCAGCGTGAACGCTGTAATCAGGCTTGGCAGCGCCACCATGAATGTAAAGAAGCCCTGGATGAGCTTCCACTCCGAGCTAATGCCCGGATCCATAAGCTGGTGGTGCGTCCCTACCGGGATCGAGAACACGATAAACATAAAGAAGACCAGCCGCCCGGCCGTGTCCGAGTACAGCTTCCCGCCCGCCAGGCGCGGCAGCATCGTGTAGTACATCACGTAGACCGGCAGTAGCCAGAAGTAGACCAGCGGGTGGCCAAACATCCAAAAGAGCGTACGGGCGAGCATCGCGTTGATGCCGTCGACCCAGCCGAGCACCCAGGGCATAATGAGCACAATGATTTCCACGGCTACTGCAATGGATGCAATGAACCACACAATAAACGTGACGAAGATACCGACGGCCGCCAGTGGGGTCTTCGTCCCGGGGTTCTCACGGCGCCACTCCAGGTACGGCGGAATCCAGGTAAAGAAGGCAATCCACGAGCCGACCACGACCAGAACCAGCCCGAGGTAAAAGAAAAAGTCCGCCTGCAGTGGGGGGTAGAAGGTATACAGCACGTCAGCCCGGCCGGCAAAGATCGTGAGCGCCGTCATCACGGTGCCCACAATCATTAGGATGCCCGAGGTCCATGCCCAGCGTTCGTTGAGCGCCTTATTTAGCGTCTTCGTGATGACGGCATGCCCAAACGCCACAGCAAAGAAGGTGGTAAACACCAGTGCGTTGATGACGCCGTGGAGCGTCAGCCCGCGGTAGTATTCGCCTCCCACAAACGGGTCGCTCGTGACGATGCCTGCGCGGAAGAGGGCCTGCATCAGGCCTCCATAGACCCCCATGACGAGCAGTGCCATGGGGAGGATCAGCAGCAGCAGGAGCAGCCGCCGCATGCTTTTGCTTAACTCAAGCGTATCAAAATTCATAGCGACTGGTTAGCTTTCGGTGACAACGATTTCGCCGCGCATGTTGTGATGTCCCACGCCACAGTATTCGTGACAGATGAGCGGGTAGGTGCCCGGCTCATCAAACGTCAACTGCATATAGTTAATAGAGCCCGGGACGGCCATCATGTTGATGTTTGTGCCCTCAATCTTGAAGCCGTGCAAGATGTCGGCGGCCCGCAGGTAGATGTCGAGCTGGCTCCCGGCCGGAATCTCGATGCGGCGCGGCTGAAAGGACCACATCTGAGCGATCATCTGGACCTCGTAGCGGTCCTCAGCGTGTTCGATGAGCTGGCCCCGCTGGAAGGGATCCGGATCGGTAATGCACGTCGGCACATCAATGCCTCGCGCTGTGGAGGCGTAGATGATAGCGACGAAGAAGACGAGCAGTAGCACGGCACTCAGGCCCAGTGCCAGGGCTTCACTTTTGTCCATAGGTTACTGCCTCGCAAGGATTTCGAAGTACATGGAGAACCACAGAATGGCGAAGAAGACGATAAGTAAAATGAAGAAGGCGAGCGCACCCTTCGGGAAGAAGGAGGCGTCGTCAATCTCCTCAACCGTCTCGTCTGTTGGTGTTTGCGTTTCCATAGCAAGAGGGCGTGCGTGCACGAAGAGAAGGGAAAACGGTGCAAAGGTAATTACATCAGGCGGGGACTGCGATGATGTGTATCAACCAAGGTATAAAGCCGTGTGAAATGAAACAACCCTGAAACAAGAAACCCGGCCTTCTGCCGTTAGGCCTGTGCTGGGCAATCAAGCATGCGGCGCAGGCGCTTCCGGTCGCGTAGCCAGATACGGCGGCCACTGGTGCGGATGAGGTTGCGGGTCTTCAGGTTGGTCAGCGTCCGCACGGTCGTTTCGGTAGCTGCGCCGACGTGGGTGGCCAGGTCCTGCCGACTGAGAGAGAGCGCGAGCGCGCCGTCGGCATCTGTCCCGTGGCGGGCCTCCAGTGTCAGCAGCGTATCGGCGACGCGCTGCGCAACGGTATGGTGGGAAAGGCTTAGCAGTTGATGCTCATGCCCGCGAACTTCGCTGCTGAGCGCCCGGAGCAGGCGGAGCGACAGGTCAGGGGCCTGGCGCAGTACAGCTACGAAGTCGTCGCGCGGGATAAACCGGGTGCGCACGTCGGTGAGCGCCACGGCAGCAGCCCCGTGCGGGGCTCCGAGGAGCACGGCATGGTGGCCCAGCAGTTGGCCGGCCTGGACCAGCCGTACGATGTGCACCCCGCCCTCGTCGGTCGTCTTAAACACCTTGGCCGTCCCGCTGCAGAGATCGTACACACCGGCTGCTCCTTGGCCCTGATGGAAGATGAAGTCGCCCTGTCCGAAGTCAACGGCGGAGCTTTGCTGCTTGATACGCTTGATCGCTGCGGGGGCGCGCTCGTCCTCTTTAAGGAGGGGTAGCGGTACGCCGTTGGCGAAGGAGGAAGAGGTAGGCATGATGGACTCCGCTGGGTGGTCTATGATGTAGACAGCCGCGGGGGGCACGGTAGTGTTCGTAAGAAACAACTGCCGCCGCCGCCGTCCTACCCGTAGCCTCCTGTTCCCGTGGTGGGGGCTTCCACTACACCACCTGTTCTTTTGCTAACCTCCTGCATTACAGGTACTCCTTAAAAAGAGCAACGCCCACCGGCCTGAGGCGATGGGCGTTGTTGAAGCTTGTGCTCGTTGGGCCTTGGCGGCGTTGCCAGAGGAGCGACATTACTGATGAATGGTGAGGCGTTGGCCGGGCCGAATGCGGGTCCCGGAGAGGCTATTCCATTGCTGCAGGTTACGCACGCTTACGCCATGGCGGTTGGCAATGCCGCCCAGCGTATCGCCGCTGCGCACGCGGTACACGATGTAATCCGGCGCACTGCCATCGCGGTGGATGGTCAGCGTCTGCCCAGGCTGGATGCGGGTGCCAGAGAGACTGTTCCACCGCTGTAGTTCGCTGACAGCGACGCCGTGCCGGTTGGCGATTTGCCCCAGGGTATCACCGCGACGCACGGTATATCGGAGCGGTTCGGCGGGGGGATTGTCGGTGTGGATCTCCAGTTGCTGCCCCGCGCGGATGCGGTTGCCGGACAGGTTATTCCAGGACCGCAGGTTGGCCACGGAGACGCCGTGGCGCTGTGCAATGCCCCCGAGGGTATCGCCGCGACGCACATGATACACGACGCGCGTTTCTGAAGTCGCGGGCTCTTCGGTAGCCGCACGTGCTGCTTCCACCGATGCCTCGGGCTGTGCCTCAGCTTCTGCAGGGTCCGCTGCTTCCTCGGGGTTCTCCGTGCGCGACGCGGGCGCTTCGCTGGTGGCGGTCGTTGCGGTGCGCTCATCGGCTGCGCGCACCACGGGCGGTTGCTGCTGCTCCGTGCGTTGCCGCGCCTGCTCGCGAGCGCCCGTGTAGGGGGCAATGGGGCGCACAAGCCGCGAGCCATACTGCACGGACACCGGCGATGCGTCCGCGAGGCCGGGGCCGTCGTAGTTTTGCACCGGCACTACGAGGCGCTGCCCCGGGTGGATGGTCGTGGCGTTCAGGTTGTTCACCCGCATCAGCTGCCGCACCGACACGCCATAGCTACTCGCGATGCGTCCCAGCACATCCCCGCGCCGCACCACATGCTCGCTGATGGGCTTCTTCTTTTCATCGGGCAAGGCGTCGTAGGCTGCAGCAAATTCAGGGTAGGTGCCCTGCGGAAGGCGGACCATATAGCCATCTTCCGTGGGGGGCAGCGTAGCCCGGCGCAGCTCCGGGTTGAGCGCACGCACCACCGAGGCCTGGGTGCCGGCCATCTCAGCAATCTCGGATAGCGACAGCATGCCCTGTACCGGCACGTGGTCGTAGGCGTAGCGCGTACCGGGCGTGTGGGGAGGGACATCAAAAGCTTCCGGGTTGGATACCACCAGCGAGGTGGCGATAAACATCGGCACGTAGTTGCGCGTCTCGCGCGGCAGGTAATCGTAAATGTCCCAGTAGGTGGGCTGCGTCGCGCTGCCCGCATACCCGGCCCGGCGAATGGCACCCTGCACACGTCCGGTGCCGGCGTTGTAAGCGGCGAGCACCAGGTGCCAGTCGCCAAACGTGTGATAGAGATCGCGGAGGTGACGGGCGGCCGCGTAGGTAGACTTCTCGGGGTCCATCCGCTCATCCACCCACGGGTTTACATTGAGGTCGTACATGCGCCCGGTGGGAGCCATGAACTGCCACATGCCCACGGCCCCGGCCCAACTGCGGGCGCGCGGGTTGAGGGCACTTTCCACGAGCGCCAGATACTTGAGCTCATCCGGCACGCCTTCCTCAGCCAGAATCTGCTCAATCATGGGGAAGTACGTGTCAGCCCGTTCGAGCCAGGTTTTCACCAGCGTCTCCCGGCGGTCCACCAGAAACTGAATAGACCGCTGCGTCAGGCGGTTCTGCGTCATGGGAACCGATGCCTCGCGAAGCAGCCCCTCGGGAAATGTCACGTCGTTCAGGAGGGGATCTTCGAGGACATCAAGGGTGGCAAACATGTCCTCGCGCAGGGAAAAGATGCCGCCACGTGGAAGGGTCAGGTCAGGATCGGGCGTGCCGTAGAAGGCCTCATGCTCGTGCACGAGGGTGCGGTAGAGCTCACGAAAGCGGCTATGAGCTATTGCTTCGGGCCGGTTGGAGAGGTGCCGGAGCTCGTCCATCGCATGCTGCAGCAGCGTATCTGTAGCGGCGTCGTCCTGGCGTAGCTGTGCAATGAGGATGTCCGACTGCTGCCGGTACAACGCGGCGATGCGCCGCACCAACTGCTGCTCGCTCAGGGAATCGCTGCGGGAGCGATCGAGCATGGCCAGCCGCTCCTCGTCGAGGGTGGTCAGCGGGATAGGTGCCGGCGGCAGGTGCTGCGCCCGGTCGATGGTCGGCGTGGAAAGCGATTGAGCGGCTGCTGGCGGGGCAGCCCACAGCAAGCCAACCACCAGGCAGGCGGCAGCGGCGAGGGGGAGGAAGCGCGGCACAGGAGGGCGGGGCTGATGAAGAGACGGGTACATAATGTGTTACTTTACATACTCCTTAACGATAGGTACTGCAGGCGTATTGTGCAACCACGCACAAACCGGACCAAGGGCCCGCCAGACAGCAATACGGGCCTGGTCAGGTCCCACGTAGCAGGCCCCATACTGCGGTCGTTACGATATGCCCGCTGGCCGGTACGGAATACGTTCGGGACGGTCTATAGCGGAATGTTGCCGTGCTTCTTCCGTGGGTTGTTCACCACTTTGTTTTTGAGCATCTCCAGCCCACGAATCAGCTTCTCTCGCGTCTGTTCAGGAGCAATCACGTCGTCCACATATCCGCGCTCGGCCGCGATATACGGATTCGCAAACTTCTCGCGGTAGTAGTCGATGAATTCATCCTTTTTGGCTTCGGGGTCGTCGGCTTCGGCCAGTTGCTTGCGGTAGATAATCTCCACCGCGCCCTTCGGCCCCATCACGGCAATTTCTGCCATCGGCCAGGCGAAGTTCAGGTCGCCGCCGATGTGCTTCGAGTTCATCACGTCGTACGCCCCCCCATAGGCCTTTCGGGTGATGACGGTCATCTTGGGCACGGTGGCCTCGGCAAAGGCATACAGCAGCTTGGCCCCATGCTTGATGATGCCGCGCCACTCCTGCTCGGTGCCGGGAAGGAAGCCCGGGACGTCTTCAAACACCACCAGGGGGATGTTGAAGGCATCGCAGAAGCGAACGAATCGGGCGCCCTTGAGTGAGGAATCGATGTCGAGCACGCCAGCCAGCACGGCCGGCTGGTTGGCGACGATGCCCACAGAGCGCCCGCCGATGTGCGCAAACCCCACGAGGATGTTCGCGGCGTAGTCTGCGTGGATTTCGTAAAAAGAGTCTGGATCGACTACGCGGTTCACCACCTCGCGCATGTCGTACGGTTTGTTCGGGTTTTCCGGGACGATGGTGTTGAGGGTATCGTCGGGATCGGGGTCGGCATCCGGGGCGGCCACCCGCGGGGGCGGGTCCTCGCAGTTTTGCGGGATGTATTGGAGCAGCTCGCGAATGCGGAGCAGGCAGTCCACGTCGTTCTGGGCCGTGACGTGCGAGACGCCGCTCTTGGAGGCATGCGTGAGCGCCCCGCCGAGGTCTTCGCTGGTGACTTCCTCCTGCGTGACGGTCTTCACTACGTGCGGCCCCGTCACGAACATGTAGCTGGAGCCCTGCACCATATACACAAAGTCGGTGATGGCTGGGCTGTAGACTGCGCCGCCGGCACAGGGGCCCATCACGGCCGAGATTTGCGGAATGACGCCGGAGGCCATGGTGTTGAGGTGAAAGATGTCGGCATAGCCGCCCAATGATACCACGCCTTCCTGGATGCGCGCGCCGCCGGAGTCGTTCAGGCCGATGAGCGGGGCGCCGTTCTCCATCGCCAGCTCCATGATCTTGACGATCTTCTCGGCGTGGGCCTGCCCCAGGGAGCCGCCAAACACGGTGAAATCCTGGCTGAAGACGTACACGAGCCGGCCGTCGATGGTGCCGTAGCCCGTCACCACGCCATCGCCATAGGGCCGGCGCTCATCCAGGCCAAAGTCAGTGGCCTGATGCCGAACAAACATACCAATCTCCTCGAAGGAGTCGTCGTCCAGGAGGATGTCGAGGCGCTCGCGGGCCGTCAGTTTGTCTTTTTCGTGCTGCCGGTCGATGCGCTGTTGGCCGCCGCCGAGGCGGGCCTCTTCACGTAGCGCTTCCAGCGCGGTGAGGGGATCATGGGTATCAGACATAGGCATGGCGAAGGTTGACGGTATAAGACGGGCCGTTAAGATGGTCAAATTTCCGCGGTAAGTCCAGCCCTTGACAACAGGCCATCCACGCCCTATGCTTATACAGTGAAGTACCTGTGTGTATTCGTGACAAAAAAGAGGATCTGCACGCGGTAGAACTATTCCAGCCAAACCTGATCTTTAATTCGCTGGAAGCGCTTGCAGGTGGCAAGGGGCCCTTCCCCTACAGGTACACAGCCTACGACCTACAGGTACACAGCCTACGATTTGTTCAGGCAACACACGGTGGACCCGTGCTCCCTCAGGTGCGCGGTTGGCACCCTTTATTTTAACCGAAACAGGGAGATACGCAATGGCCAACACCTACGAGGAAGTCTATCGGCAGTCCATCGAAGACCCTGAAGGGTTCTGGGGAGAGATAGCAGAGGACATTCACTGGTACAAGAAGTGGGATACGGTACTCGACGACTCGAATCCACCGTTCTACCGCTGGTTCGTCGGTGGCGAGCTCAATACCTGCTATAACGCGCTGGACATCCATGTGGAGCAGGGGCGGGGCGATATGCTCGCCCTGATTTACGATAGCCCCGTAACCGATACCATCACGAAGTACACGTACGCAGAGCTGCGGGATGAAGTCGCTACCTTTGCCGGTGTGCTGTCTGAGCAGGGTGTGGAGAAGGGCGACCGGGTCATCATTTACATGCCGATGATTCCCGAAGCGGCTATTGCCATGCTGGCCTGCGCCCGCATCGGGGCCATTCACTCGGTGGTGTTCGGCGGATTTGCCGCCAAAGAGCTGGCCACGCGCATCAACGATGCCAAGCCGAAAGTCATCGTGTCCGCGTCTTGCGGCATCGAGCGCTCCCGGATCATCAAGTACAAACCGCTGCTGGACGAGGCCATTGAGCTGTCCGACACCAAGCCGGAGAAGTGTATCATTTTTCAGCGCCCGCAGGAGACGGCGTCCCTCGTGGAAGGACGAGATTCGGATTGGACGACGCTGATGGCCTCCGCCGAGCCGGTGGACTGCGTTCCGGTGGCGGCGACGGACCCGCTCTATATCCTGTACACCTCGGGGACCACCGGTGAGCCAAAGGGCGTGGTTCGGGATAACGGCGGGCATGCAGTGGCGCTGAAATGGTCGATGAAGGCCATCTACAACATCGACGAAGGCGACGTCTGGTGGACGGCCTCGGATGTGGGCTGGGTCGTGGGCCACTCCTACATCGTCTACGGGCCGCTACTGAAGGGCTGTACCACCATCATGTTTGAGGGCAAGCCCGTGGGCACGCCCGACGCCGGTGTATTCTGGCGGATTATTGCGGAGCATAAGGTCAAATGCATGTTTACCGCTCCCACGGCCTACCGGGCCATCAAGCGGGAAGACCCCCGGGCTGAGCTGATCAAGGACTACGACCTGTCCCATTTCGAGATTCTTTTCCTGGCGGGTGAACGGTCGGACCCCGATACGATTCAGTGGTCAGAAAGAAATCTCGATGTGCCCGTCATCGACAACTACTGGCAGACCGAGACCGGCTGGGCCACGGCGGCCAACTGCATGGGGCTGCATCACTTTCCCGTTAAGTATGGTTCTGTCACAAAAGCGGCGCCGGGCTCAGACGTCCGGGTGCTGGATCCTAACGGCCATGCATTGGAGCCGGGGAAGATCGGCGCGCTGGTAGTCAAACTACCGCTCCCACCCGGGACGCTGCTCACCTTGTACAACGCGGACTGGCGCTTCAGGGAAGCCTACATGGAGGAGTTTCCGGGCTTCTATAAAACGGGAGATGCGGGCTATATCGATGAGGACGGCTACATTTACATCATGGCCCGGACCGACGATATCATCAACGTTGCCGGTCACCGGTTGTCCACAGGCGCCATAGAGGAAGTCTTAGCCGACCACCCGGACGTGGCCGAGTGCGCTGTGGTTGGGGTTGCAGACAAGCTCAAGGGCGAGGTGCCGGTGGGCTTTCTGGTGCTCAATGCGGGCATCGACCGCGATCCGCAGGAGATCATTGCCGAGGTAATCCAGATGGTTCGCGACCGGATTGGCCCGGTGGTCTCCTTCAAGAAGGCCACCGTCGTGGAGCGGCTGCCCAAAACCCGCTCGGGCAAGACGCTACGGGGCACCATCCGCAAGATCGCCAACAACCAGGAGTACAGCGTCCCGGCGACCATTGGCAACCCGGCTATCCTGGGGGAGATGGCCGAGGCGCTTGAGAAGATTGGATTGGCCAAGGCCCGCACTGACTAAGGGTGCAGAACGAACTTACGTATTTTGCCGGAAGCGCGCTTCGATCAGGTCGGTAAAGAGCACCGCCGGGTCGCTGTAGATGTTGACGCTGTGGGCGCGAAAGACATCGCTGGCGATGATCTGCGACGCCTCCGCCCAGGAGTCGGCGGCATCCAGGCGCTGGAGCACGGCATGGTACCCTTGAGGGGAGCCCTGAAAGAGCGTCTCCACGAAGAAGTCGCGGTGCTTGGCGGCTTTCTCGCCGAGGAGGCGGCGCTCCAGTGGGTCGATAGGCTCCGTGCGCACAATCTCGGCATCCCGCTGCGCCGTTGCGGCACGGGAAGTGTCACCGCCCGTTGGGGCAAACTGCTGCCAGCGGGGCCGGTCGCTCGTGTTATCTGCGGGTGGGCCCTCAGCGGGTGCATCGGCGGTGGCCCGCTGAAACCGCTGCCAGAGCGGTTTCGGTTCATCACGCGCCGGTGCGGAAGGGGCGGGTTCCGGATCCGCGCGTTCCGCGGGCTTTTCCTCCACGGATTTTTCCTCCGCGGGACTTGAAGGCTTCGCGTCCGCGGGGGCCTCTGGGGTTGGTGCTTTCTGCTTGGGCACGTCAGCTGCAGCGGGGTCGCTGGGCGCGGGCTTCGGGCGGGGGGGCGCTTCAGCGGCTGGCGGGGATGAGGCTTCTGCGGATGAGGCTTCTGGGGCAGGGGCGGGCTTGCCAAGGGGGGCGTCTGCGTCATCTGTCGTAGGCGCCGTACGTGCATTCCGGGAGTTCTGCGGCACAGGCGGCTGCTCGTTCTGCGGATTGGGTCCTGGCGCCATGTCAGCCGAATCATCAACGTCGGCTTCCGGCGCAAAGACGGGGTCGTCTGCCGGAGCCGGAGGCGGTAGCGTGCGGGGTTGCTTCAGCACTTCACGTAGCGCCTTCTGCGTGAAGTGCTCGTTTTCTGTGCCGCGGAGGCGCTCGGCGAGGTGCTCCATCGTTTTATCTTCAAACGCCGCACAGAGCAGCTCGGTGGGCACTGGCGGATGGTCTTGGTCCACCAGGGCGTACAGCGCGAAGAGCGGCGCGAAGTGATCGGCCCAGTCACCGGGGGCATAGGTTTCAGTCTGTGCACGGTCAGCCGGGCGCAGGACAGCCGCCAGCCGCTCGCGGTCGACGCCCTGCTGTAGGTCGCCCTCCACGTCGTCGCGCAGCGCATCGCGCAGGTACGGGTACGGCGCAAAGTAGCCCATGCGCTGTAGCACGGTACCGGCTGAAAGGGTGGTGCGCTTCCCCTGAAACACGAAGTTGAGAAGTGTAGGTACCGGGCGCACGAGGTAGGATAGCAGCTGCCGGATCACCTGCTGCGTAGTGGGGCTCCACTTGTCGCCTGGGATTTGCCCGTGAGCGGCCAGCGCGCGGACGAACGCTTTGCGCGCCGGCTGCACATCTGGGTGCTGCGCGTCAAACCAGCTCGAGGCCAGTTGCCGCGTTTCCATCTCGGCCCGGTGGGCCAGCGTCTGCTCCAGAAAATGGCAGATGGCGGCAGGCATTCCTTCGGCTGCGAGGACCTCTGGGCTGTGCGCCTGTTCAGCAGGAAATGCCGCCAGAAGGTGCGTGTGAAGGGAAGCGGTGGCCGCACGCAGCATAGGAACCCGGGAGGAGCGTCAGCAGGAAGTGAAGGCGGATAAAACCGCACAAAAGCCGTCGGTCCGCGAATGAATTGTAGCAAACGGATGTTCCTGCGAGCGCCTCGCAGGTGATCCGAAGAGGGAGGACGAACAAGTGCGGCACCGTCCGTGCTTAGCCGCCCGGTGTCGCGCCTCCTGCCATCAGGTAGAGGCCCAGCACGATCAGTACCAGCGCCAGCCCTACCTTCAACCGTTCAGGGGCGATGCGTTGCGCCACGTACCATCCCGCTATCGTCCCGACGAGCAGCGGCACCCCCACCAGCACCGCCAGGCCCCAGTCGATGGCACCGTGCAGCGCGTAGCCGAACGTGGCCATGCCCGAGATAAAGATGGATTGCACCTGCGCCAGCGCTACGGCCATCAGCATGGGCACGCCCAGCACCACAAGGAGGGGTACAGCCAGCACCGGTCCGCCTACGCCGAGCAGTCCGCCCGGGAGGCCCACGCATACGCCTACGAGGGCCAGCAGGCCCCAACCGCGCCAGGTGGCCAGCTGCAGCCGAGACTCCGGCGCCAGCACCTCATGCTGCCGGTACAAGATGAGGCCCCCCGTTGCGAGCACAAACAGGCCCAGCAGGACGGCAAACGTCCCGGCATCCAGCAGCGTGTTAATCTGCGCACCGCTGAACGCCCCGACTATAGATGACAGGCTGAGCACCAGGGCTGCCTGCCCGGCCACCTTCCCCGTCAGCTGCCCCGAGCGCAGATAGCCCAGGCTTCCCACCATACCCGTCGCGATAAACGTGGCGCTGGCCGTTCCCGCCACGGTGGAGGGGTCCAGCGGGAGGAGGGCAAACAGCGCGATCGTGACGAAAATGCCACCGGGCCCAATGGTGGTGATGCAGGCTCCGCCGATCAGCGCAATGGCGACCAGCAGCAGGGCAAGGCCGAGTCCAATGTCAAGTCCCATGGTGGTCTCCGCCGCATGAGGGGAGGCAGGCGCATGCTACGAGAGCATACCGCCGAAGATGGCCTCCAACACACCACGGCCGGAGTTGATGGCAATGTAGCCCGAGAAGAGCACGAGGATGATGTTGGCCAGGTTAAGCTTCCAGGTGTTCGTCCGCTCCCCCATCACCCGCTGGTCATTCACCGCCCAGAAGAGCAAGGCCGCGGTCACAGGCAGCCCAAAGACGCCGTTATAGGCCGGGAAGAGGGTCACCATTTCTACTACGCTCAGTCCCGTAACGTAGGCAACGAGCGGGGAAAACATGCCGATCAGAATGCCACCTGCGAAGATGAGCTTAAACGCATTGCTACTGCCATCCTGGTGGTCGATGTCGAGCGCCTCCAAGATCATAAACGGCACCGTCCACATGATGGGAATGATGCTGTTGAACGCCGCCGCGATTACGCCCAGCAAGAAAACAATCATCGCCCACTGCCCCAGTACAATCTCCAGCGCCTCACCGGGGGCGACAAACGACGACAGCTCCGTGTAGCCGGCCGGGCGCAATACCGCCGCCGCCACGATGATGATGGCCAGCGTAATCAACCCACCTACTGTGTAGCCCATCGCCAGGTCGATGCGCATCATGCGGACGTGCTTCTGCTCGTTCCACCCTTTACGACGTACGAGGATGGACTCCAGGAAGAAGTTGGGCCACAGCGCGGTGGTCCCCAGGATGGCCGCGCCCAGCACCATTGCCCCCACATCAGGGATTGCGGGGATAAACCCGGCGGCAATGTCAGGCACGGAAGGGCCGCTTGCGCCGGCCACAACGAGGTAGAGGATGAGCAGCAAAAACATCATGGCCGTCATCACCTTCTCCACGTGGTCATAATTCAGGATGCCCACGATGATGGCGCACAGGCCCGTAACCACCGCCAGCGGTTGCCAGAGAAGGGCGCCGTCCGTCAACACCTCAACGCTTTTGCCGACGGCAGCTGTCAGCGCGAGTGTCCAGGCGATACAGCCAATCGATAGGAAGAGCGCAATGATGAGGGCACCGTTCTTCCCCAATTTACGTCGGATGAACGACATCAAGGTGTCCCCGAAGATGCCGAGGCGCGCGCTCATGTCCTGCGCCATAAAGCCAAGCAGCACCGCGCCAATAACCGCCCAGATCAACACATACCCATACTCGACCCCAGCTTGTGTAGCGATAAAGATGGATCCCGAGCCAAAGTAGCTCGCGACCATAACGAATGACAGACCATACTTGTCGAAGAAGTTTGCTATAATTTCTTTCATTATATATGTAGAAATACTAAGGCAGGGATCGCGATGACTGAGGTGGGGTGGCGCGATTTACCCTTACAGCGGATCTTTCAGCATGTGGAGTTTAGGAGTGGGTAGGCAGAAATAACCATGCCATACTACGGGCTCACTTACTGAAAAGTAAACACTCCTGTGTAAATTAAGAGTAAAATCAGGATAGAGAAAAGGGGGATGTCTTCTGTCCTGCTTTCCTGATTGAATTTCCGCGTAAATAGTACAGGGCGTTTCTCCAGTCGACAGTAAGCGGCAGGAGAATGTAAAGGTGCCTCCTTGTTTGCTACGTCGCAGCCTCACCTGGTGGAAGGTGGTCAGTATCGCCAGAAGATGTGGGAAAGGTGCGTGCCACCAGTAGCGCCACTTCGTCCGCCTTTTTGCGATTGTATTCGAAGGTCAGGCCCTGGTAGCGGAAGAGGTCGACGATCGTCCCGATGAAGCAGAGGCCGGCTGTGAAGAGGTAGAGCAGGCCCATCAGGATCTGCTCCAGCCCAAACCGATGGATGCCAGCAAATCCAGCAAACCCGATGAGGGCGAGGCCGAGGGTGAGGGTGGGGTTGCGCCGGCGCTGCCGGTAAATGTGGGCAAACTGCTCCGCCTGTTCATCACTCATCTCCTTCATGAGGCGGGCCACGTAGAGCTGTTCGTCGCCTTCCAGTTCGGGGAGCAACTTCAGGACGCGGGACATGAGCAAGCAGATCAGGACGAGGATGGCGTGGAGGCGCGCGCGGCTTCGTGTGCCAGCTGGCCGATGCGGGCCCCGAGGATCAGTACAGTCGGTCCGGCGAGCGGGTGCAGCGCCCAGGATGCGGCCCAGGCGCCCTGCAACAGATGAGCTACGGCCCGGCCCAGCCCGCAGCCCGGGCAGAAGGTAAGGCCCATCAGGTCAAGCGGGCAGAGGCGGAGTAGCGGCGGGGTGGTAGGGTCGGTAGCGGCAAGCACGACGAGGGCGACCGCCCAGAGATAGGCCTCGGGCGACAGGGTACGCAGCACGTGGGGTAGCTGGCGGATCATGCGCGGGGAGGCTGGTCTGGAGCCTCCGGGGATGCCGCCTGGGCCTCCTGCAGTTGCGCCCGCAGCCGGTCGTGTTGCTTCAGCAGCGTATCGCAGTGCTGGCGTACGGTCTCGTACTTATCCTGCAGCGCTTTGTGTTCGGCCTCTAAGTGGCGGTAGTCCTGCAACTGCTCCCGCGCGGCAGCCAGTTCGGCCTGCATCACGTCCGTATCGCTGACGCCATCTTTCAGGGCGCGGTAGCGGCGGTAGAGCAGAAGCAGTGCCGCCAGCAGCACCGCGGAGAGGAGCCCCAGCGCAAGGGTGAGGCCGTCAGGGGTCGTGCCAGGAGCGGAAGGCTCGGCGGCCGCATCGGGGGATTCCTCGGCGGGGGCGGCATCCGTATCGGGGGCTACATCCGTGGGGGCTTCAAGGGTGCCGTCGGACGGGGGAGGGACGGGGGCTGCTTCTGGGACTTCAGCAGGCGTCGTATCCGGGGTGGGGTCCGCCTCCACCGGTGGGGCTTCGGCAACGGGGGCGTCCGTCTCGAAGAACAATTGGCGCAACTCCGCGGCGGCATCGTCCGGTGCAGGCGCTACGGACATCGCTCCGGTAGCCACCACGTCAAATTTGAGCTGGTCCTCCTGTGCGCTGTAGCTCCAGTAAATGGTGTCGTCCGGGGTGCGCGCATACAAGAAATACAGCACCCGGGCCGTCTGTGTGCGGGGAAAGGTGGCATCGGTGCGCCCCTGGGTATTCAGCGTATCGCGAAGCGAGATCGCGCCGGCATCCCGGGGGAAATCGTCCTGGTCGATGAATCGTGGCTGGATACGTCCCGTCCTGCTGGGGTCGACGGCTTCTTCCAGCACCACCACCGCGGTGCCTTCGGGCAGCAGATTGCCCTGATGCACCAGGCGAAAGGGTACCTCTTGCGCAGTGGCTGGCCAGGCGGTGCCAGCCACAAAAACAAGCGCCAACATCACCCCCCAGGGCAGTGCATGGGTCAGAGGTGGGGAAGTCATAGGCCAAGGGAGCCAGGTGAAAACGAAGCGAGACACGGATTAAGGAACCAGATGGCTACGACAATCGCCACCGATGACCAGCTAAAAAGGTGCGAAAGTGGGGCGCTTAATGCGCACGGGTCGTCAATCAACTCCTTCAATCAACAAAAAAGGCGCCCCGCTACCGAGCAGGGCGCCTGTGCTGGTGTATCACGGACAAGTGTCCTTACGCAATCGTAATCGCATCATCCAGGTACACGTCCTGGATCGCGTTCAGGATCTCGACCCCGTCCTTCATCGGGCGCTGGAACGCCTTGCGGCCGGAGATAAGGCCCATGCCGCCAGCGCGCTTGTTGATGACGGCGGTGCGCACGGCTTGCTGCTTGTCGTTCTTGCCGGAGGCGCCCCCGGAGTTAATCAGCCCGGCGCGGCCCATGTAGCAGTTGGCTACCTGGTAGCGGGTCAGGTCGATCGGGTGATCGGAGGCGAGCTCCGTGTAGATCCGCTCGTCGAGCTTGCCGTAGCTGGAGTCGCCGGTGTTGAGTGCCTTGTAGCCGCCGTTCAGCGTGGGCTGCTTCTGCTTGATGATGTCCGCCTCGATGGTCACACCCAGATGGTTGGCCTGCCCCGTCAGGTCGGCGCTGGCTTCGTAGTTCTTCCCATCAATCTTGAAGCCCGAGTTGCGCACGTAGCACCACAGCACGGTAAACATGCCAAGCTCGTGGGCATAGGCAAACGCTTCCGATACCTCTTGCAGCTGGCGATTCGATTCTTCGGCGCCAAAGTAGACGGTAGCCCCTACGCCGAGGCAGCCCATATCGAACGCATCGTCGATGCGCGCAAAGGGAATCTGGTCGTACGTGTTGGGGTAGGAGAGCAGCTCGTTGTGGTTAAACTTCAGCAAGAAGGGAATCTTGTGGGCGTACTTCCGCGCGATGGAGCCCAGCACGCCGTAGGTGCTGGCAATGGCGTTGCAGCCCCCTTCAATCGCAAGCTCCACGATGTGCTCGGGGTCGAAGTAGCGGGGGTTTTTGGCAAACGAAGCCCCGGCAGAGTGCTCGATGCCCTGATCTACCGGCAAAATGGAGATGTAGCCGGTGCCGCCCAGGCGCCCGTGGTTGAAGAGGGTTTGCATGGCGCGCAGCACGCGGGGGCTTCGGTCTGAATCCTTCCAGACGCGGTCCACGAAGTCTCCGCCGGGCAGATGCAAGTTCTCTTTGGGGATGGTCTGGCAGGTATGCTCCAAGAGCTTGCCTGCCTCATCGCCCAGAATATCGACAGTACGTGACGTTGCGACCTCAGCCATAAGTAATTCCTCCTTAGGTGTGCGGTAAAGGTGATGCGCTCCGTGTCATGCAGTAGATTGATTATTGCTGTAATATACAAAAGATTCTTTCATGAAATAGGGGGCGAACAACGGCGTGCTTGCATGTGCGGTGCATCATCGGCTGACGGTGCCGCTACAGCGGCGTAAGGGGAGCGTCTTGCAGGCTTCGCTGGTCCCCCTCAGTACCACGGGCATGACCTTCGGCCCGCGCTGTATGACAGTTTGCTCTTTTCAGTCGCGAGTCGTTGCGCTCGTTGCCTCGGGCCGGGGGAGCCGATTCCTATGCCCGACGCCACTTCCTCGCCTTCCCCTGGGGGAAGGTGGTCCGCCAGG
>LFFM01000112.1_pt1 | contig 48428 bp, 45 predicted proteins | sample 643131 | NCBI WGS metagenome assembly LFFM01 (sample SAMN03777445, study PRJNA286221) | soda lake metagenome | biome: soda lake; feature: Kulunda steppe; material: water; isolation source: sample Tc-Br brine of Tanatar trona crystallizer | place: Russia: Kulunda steppe | collected 2011-07 | reverse complement strand
GTCGCTAACCCTAATGACGGTCCACGAGCCGTTTCTGCGTATGGCAGAATAGGCGCCCTTGAAAGGCGCGTGTTCTCCATCAACCCTCTTCTATAATGAAACGCTTTCCGTGGTACCTCATGGTGGTTTCGGTCGTCGCGGTCCTGCTGCTGCCGCAGTCTGCACCAGCGCAGGACGACGCTTCGCCGACGGTTGGGATGCAGGATGGCCGCTACAGTGTCGGGTTTGCGACGTCGTGGCCCTCGTACGGCTTGAGTGGAACGCTGCACGTCAGTGATGCGCTCACGGGCGAGGTGATCGCCGGCTTCTTCGGCAGCGTCTCGAATTTCGGCGGGCGGGCCTGGTATCGCTTCAATCGGAACGAAGCGCATGATCTGTACGCCTACGCGGGCGCGTCCCTGCACCGGTACAACTTTCTGAACAACAGCGAAACCGTGCTCGGCATCGGCGGCGGTGCAGGGGTGGAGGTGTCGGTGCGCAAGATCCTCGACAATGACGACTTCCCGCCCATCTTCTGGACGGCCGAGCTGGGGCTGGCGTATGCCGACTTCGATGTGTTCGACGGCTTCTCGACGATGACCTTCGGTTCGGGGATACGCTATCGCTTCGGCGCGCGGTAGGGCCGGTCAGCGGTCGTTCTCCGGACGGACGGCCACGGCTGCATCGTATGCGCCGGTGGCCTCGTAGGCGTCGGCGAGCGAGCGACGGGCGGCGAGCAGCCACGCCCCGGGCACCGGATCCTGCGCGGCCAGCGCATCGCGGCTCTGTTCGAGCACGGCCACCGCGGCATCCAGCTGCCGCTTGTGCATCAGCGTGCGGCCAAGCTTGACCTGAGCGATCGCGTGGTGCAGATGGCCGGGGCCGAGGGTTTCGTCGAACAGCGCCATCGCTTCCCGGAAGATGGCTTCGGCGGTATCGTAGGCGTGCGCCGCAAGCTGTGCACTGGCGATGTTGGACAGCGCGATACCTTTGAGGTAGTGCGGTTCATCGTACACCGCCTCGTAGATCGCCAGCATCTGCCGGTAGTGGGCCTCCGCCTCTACAGGAAGGTCGCGCTGCAGCGCGAGGGTGCCGAGTTCATTCAGGATGGACGCTACGCGGGGGTGCTCTGGGCCAAAGAGCTGCTCCGTGACGGCGCGCGTGCGCTGCAGGATCGCTTCGGCTTCCTCCAGCGCGCCATCAAACACGAGCGCTCGCCCGCGCATGGTGAGGGCGGCGGCCGTGCGATGATGGGTTTCGCCAAAGTACGCGGTCGTGCGGGTAAGGGCCTCTTGGTAGAAGGAGTCGGCCGTGGCATAGGCCCCACGCTCGAACTGCACAGCGCCCAGGTTGATGAGCGCATCGGCCACCATGGGGTGGGCGCCACCGTAGAGCGCTTCGCTGCGGGTGAGCAGGAGGCGGCTGAGCGAGTCGGTTGCGGCATAGTCGCCGGCATAGAAGTGCGTGTTCGCCAGCTGACGGAGGGTCTGTAGGCGGTCGGCTTCGGGTGCCTGGTGCGTGTCCTGCTTTGCGAGAGCATCGGAAAGCAGCGTGGCTGCTGTAGCGTAGTCGCCGCGGGCCTGCTTTGTCGCGCCGAGGGCGGTAGCTGTTTGCCATCGCAGCGCGTGCGGTGCGGGTATGGTGCGTTCGGCGATGGCGAGGGCTTCGCGGTGCAGCGCTTCAGCCTGCTCAAGCGCGGCTTCATCACGCCGCAGGCTCCCGAGGGCGAGGAGGGAGGCGGCCACGTCCGGATGGCTGCGCCCAAGCAGCGATTCACGCGTAGCGAGCGACGCCTGCAGCAGGGAGTCGGCCACGGGCAGGTTGCCCAACTGATGGTAGAGCGTGCCGAGCGTATGGTTGATGTCGGCATGCAGGTCGGGCGCCGTGCGTAGTGCCGCCGCCTGCTGCCGGCCGCGATCCAGCACCTCCAACACCGTCAAATCCGTAGCCGGCCCGACCGCCGGATCCCCACCCTCAAAGAGATCAATCAGGAGCTGCTGCACCTGCGTCGTGCGCTGAGCCTCGGCCAGCGCGGCATCGCGTGCGGTGGCGAGCTGCGCGGTGTGATACAGGACGCCTCCCGCCAGCAACGCGAAGATGGCGACGGCAACAACAACGGCATTCCGGTTGCGCTGAAGAAATTTACGCAGGCGGTAGCGCCGGGAGTCAGGCCGGGCGGTCAGGGGCTGATTGCTCAGGAAGCGCTCAATGTCCTGCAAAAGCGCCTCGGCGGTGGAGTAGCGGCGCTCCGGTTCCTTGCGCAGTGCCTTCAGGCAGAGCACGTCGAGGTCGGCCCAGGCACTGCGGGGTAGGGCGTGCGTGGTCGCGTGCCTGCGAGAGGAGGGGCGGGCCGGCGGTTCGTGGCAGAGGATGCGTTCGAGCTCCGCGGGCGTGCAGTCGGCCACCGCAAACGGCCGGGTGCCGGTGATGAGCTCGTACAGGAGAACGCCCAGCGCGTAGGTGTCGGTGTACGTCCCCACCGCGCCGCCGGTGACCTGCTCCGGTGCTGCGTAGGCCGGCGTCAGCACGCGAAAGCCCGTTCGCGTCTGATGGGCTGCGGGGGCAAGCTCATCGAGCCGTCGGGCGATCCCGAAATCCAGCAGCTTCACCTCCCCGTCGGCAGTGACCAGCACGTTCCCGGGCTTCAGATCCCGGTGGATGACCGCCTGCTCGTGCGCAAACTGCACCACACGGCAGACATCCGCGAGCAGACGCAGCCGGTCGTGCAGGGTCAGTTCGTTGCGCGTGCAGTAATCGACCAGCGGCTCGCCATACACCCGCTCCATCACGAAATAGGGGATACCCTCCGGCAGGGCGCCCGCCTCGTACAGCTGCGCGATGTGGGGATGCCGGAGCCCGGCGAGGAGCTGTTGTTCGCGCAGAAAACGCCCCACACGATGAGGCGAGAGGGCGGCATCCGGAAGCACCTTGATGGCCACCGTGTGGTGGAGGGTTTCGTGCTGCGCTTCATACACAACCCCGCCTCCGCCGCGTCCCAGTGTGCCCGTCACCCGATAGTTTCCGATGCGCTCCGGCACGGTGGCCGTGCCCAGCAGGTCGGCCGCCACGTCCGGGAGGCCGTCATCGAGCAGGGCGTGGTCCGCGCCGTGGGCTGCAAGCAGCGCCTGCACAGCAGCAATCACGTCCGGGTCGTTGCAGTGCGCTTCGATGTATGTGGTGCGCTCTTCCAGTGGGCGCGTCACCGCCTCCTGAAACAGCGCTTCCACCCGTGTCCACTGTGTGATGTCCATAGCGGTTTTGGGTCATGTGGTGCATCAGGCGTCCAGGTGGAGGATGAGCCACGCCCGGGCCGCGCGCCAGTCGCGCAGGGCAGTCGACTCCGATACGCCGAGGAGGTCGGCCGTCTCTGCCACGGAAAAGCCGCCGAAGAAGCGGTACTCCACCAGTGCGGCCTGCCGTGGGCGCGTGCCAGCCAGCCGCTTCAGTGCCTCGTCCAGCGCCAGCAGCTCTGTGGGGTCGGCGGTGGTGCGGCCCATCGACTCGTCGAACGTGACGAGCGCCTGCCCGGCGCCGCGCTTGATTGCCTGCTTGCGCCGCGCGGCCTCAATCAGCACCTGCCGCATCACCCGCGCGGCTACCCGCTTGAAATGAACATGCGACACGAAGCGCAGCTTTTCCGACCCCCGCAGCTTCACGTAGGCCTCATTCACCAGCGCCGTGGGGTTGAGCGTATCGTTCGGCCGCGAACGGCGTACGGCCTGCGCGAGGCGTCGCAGTTCCTCATACGCCATGCTGAACAGGTCATTCAGCTCCTGTTCGCCAAGCGGCTGGTCAAACGCAGACGTACCATCCGAGCACATAGCACCCTCCGTGCGTATGGGAGAATCCACTCCACCAACGTAGACCCTGCGGAGGGTGCTGACCGCCCTGCCTCGGCGTAAGAAGCCTGTGGGATCCAACCCGCAATCCACCTAAGTCCTCCACCAATCCCCCCTGCACCGGTTGGCCAGATGGAGATGCGTGTGATTCGGCGTGTGGAAGGATGCCTGCATTCGCACCGGTGCTGGCGTTACTCGCTCTTGAGCCGTTCTCACGGAGAATGCAGCCATCTGGAGGGGCGCTGCCGGTAGCAATATCCTCAGGTCAACCCATGCCCGCCAGATGGGTACGGATACCGGAAGACGCGCGAGTCGAATTAGGAGCCATGGTATCCGCAGATTACGTACTCAACCTGATGCAGCGCGGGCGTACCGTGCTGCACGGCCTCGGGTCTGACTTTCAGGCGGAGGCCGAGCGATTGGGGCAACTGGCGGAGCGCCTGCAGGAGGGCCGGTTTCACCTGGCCGTGCTGGAGCAGTTCAAGCGCGGGAAGAGCACATTGCTGAATGCGCTGCTGGGCGAGGAGGTGCTGCCCGCTGCCGTGGTACCGCTGACGGCCCGTCCAACCTTCATCCGCCACGGTGAGCAGCGCCGCGTGCGGGTCGTGTTCGAAGACGATCGCCCACCGGAGGAGGTGAAGGTAGACGACGCCGAGGGCTCCGTCGCGCCCTGACGCCCTACGTCAGCGAGGAGGAAAATCCGGACAACCGCGAGGGCGTGGCGGAGGTGGAGGTCTTTCACCCGGCCGACTTGCTGGCGCGGGGCGTGGTGCTCATCGACACGCCCGGCATCGGCTCCACGCACCAGCATAACACGACGACCACGCGCGACTTTCTCCCTCAGTGCGATGCGGCGCTCTTTATGGTTTCAGCCGACCCGCCCATCACGGAGGTGGGGCTCGAGTTTTTGCAAGAGGTCGAGCAGCATGTCCCGCGGGTCTTTTTCGTGTTGAACAAGATGGATCTGCTGCGCGGGAAGGGGCGAGCGGAGGCAGCCGACTTTCTGCGCTGCGTGCTGAAAGAGGACGGCCGTACGGATCCGCGTGTGTTCGAAGTCTCAGCGCGCGACGCACTAATGGCTCGCCACTCCGGCGATCAGGTGGCCTGGGAGGCGAGCGGGATGGCGGAGGTGCAGCGTCATCTGGTCGACTTCCTGGCTCGCGACAAGATGGAGGTGCTGCAAGAGGCCATCGCCCGCAAGGCCGATGCGCAGCTCGAAGAGAGTCGCTTGCGGGCAGGCATTACCGTCAACGCCCTCACCATGCCGGTGGACGCCCTTGAAGCGCGGCTGCAGGCGTTCGATGAGAAGATGGCGGAAGCGGAGGCGCAGCGGACGACAGCGACCGATCTGCTCAGCGGCGACCGCAAGCGGCTGCGCGCGTCCGTAGAAGAAGCCGCCGATGCGATGCGGGAGCGCGCCCACGAGTATTTCGAGGCGCGCGCATTACATGCCATGGCGGAGGCAGTGCGCATAGACGAGGAGCAGGTGCTCACGCACGTAACCGAGCCCATGCCCGCTACTTTTCGGAAGCGATGGAGGAGCAGCTGAAGGCCTGCGCCCAGCGCGTGCTTCAGGCGCTACAGCCGCATCAGGAGCACGCCAATGCGCTCACACGCGAGGTGCGGCAGCACGCGGCGGAGCTGTTCGACGTGCCGTACCAGGCGCCGGCAACGGAGGGGGCATTCACGATTGAACACGAGCCGTACTGGCTGCGCGAGCAGGTCGACGTGGGTATGCTGGGTGAGGCCGCTTCGCTCCTGGAGCGACTCATGCCGCAAGCGCTGCGGCGCACGCGTATCAAACGGCGGATCCTGCGGAAGGTAGACCAACTGGTGACCATCAACGTCGAGAAATTCCGCTGGACCACGCTGCAGCAGATCGATCACACGTTCCGGCGCTTCCGAGGCGAACTGGACGAGCGCCTGCAGCAAACGATTAAGGCCACCCGCGGAGCCGCCGAAGCAGCGCTCAACCGTCGAGAGGAAGCCCAGGCGGCGATAGAGGGCGAGGTGGGGGTATTGCAGGCCGCACAGGAAGAGCTTTTGGCGCTGCAGGATCTTCAGAAGGTTGGGGAGCAGATGGAGGAAATGGGCTGATCGCTCCGCGCGGATATTTGTGTAGACCCGGCACATAAACCGGTACATAAAACGGAGTCCTCGCCCCATCCTTATGCCGCGTTGCCCGTTCGTCGGCCTGGAGCATGGACCGGTAGGTCAAGAGCCCAATGTTCAGTGCCGTAGCTTCCGCACGTAGAAGGCGATCGCCCGAGCAGGGAAAGGGAGAAAACGCCCTTGACGGCCCTGATGCGTGAATCTGATCGGCGTAGGAGGTTCTTGTTCAGAGTGTGGATCGGTCCTTCGGTTGTTGACAGCGGGCAGTCATATGCGTATATTCACGCTACCTTTTCATTCTGATGCGTACACAACGATGCGCCGTACTGCGCTGGTCGTACTTTCTGTTTTTTTATGGACGCTCCCCTTAGCCGCGCAGCCGACAACGTTTGAGGGCACAGAGGGCAACTTCCAACTGGTAAAGGATGAAGCCGTGGTGCTGCAGGAAAACCTCGAGTTTCTCGCTGATTTCTCGGGGTTGGCCGCGCTGCCCAATGGAGGATTTGTTGTAACCACGACGGGCGGGCGCTCGGGTGGCAGTGAAGCCGCCGCCGTTATCGTCTATGACGCCGATGGCCGGCAAGAACGCATGCTTGGCCGGTACGGACAGGGACCCCACGAATACGAACGACCCCGGTTCGTCGCCACACAGGGCGAGCGCATCCTGATAGGGGACCAAGCGCAGCGTAAGGTAAGTGCCTTTGCGCGGGACGGCACGCCCCTCAACGAATGGACGGGACTCCCTTTCCACAATGGCTTTACAGCGACGGCTGATGCCCTTGCCTTTCATCAAGTAGGCACTACGGATGAGGAGCTCGTTAGCCTCTACGATACGGACACCGAACGCGTCACCTGCCGTGCAGGCACACGCACGCCGGCGGATCAAATACTGATGCGCGTGCAGTACCCGGTCGGGCTCACCATCTATGAAGGCGAGGTGCTGTATGCCGCGCCGTCGCGTACGGTTGTTCACCGCCTGCAGCCCAGCAGTTGTGAGGAGCGTACGCTGCCCTTCGACGTTCCTGACTTTTCCGTTGAGGAAACGGAAGGCTATCCTCCCAACAGCATGGAGGGGCTGGAATACGCGTGGCTAAACAGCCGTATCGCGGGCATTCATCCGATGAACGGGTATCTCGTTATCGAAGCCGCGCTGGGGCTTGAGGGCGATCGGCTCCTGCTGGTGTTCGACGAAGACTTCGAACACGTGGACACCATCCGGTATGGGCTTGACAACGAGGCTCCGATAAGTCGCCACGTTGATCTCACCGACGGTCAACGTCTGGGCTTTGTGACGCAGGAGGAGGCCAACGGCGAGGTGCATCGCATAGTAAACTGGTGGCGGTTGCGTCCTGTAGAATAGGCCTGCCGCCAACTTGGTGCTTGGGCAGCCACGCAACATCCTGACCAGATCCTCACACTGCAGGGTGAGGCGACGGAGCGGCTGGGTGTCATGATGACTCATTACCCACCGCCACCCCGCCATCGCTCCCGAAACTCCGATCGCTCGCGGTCGCGCAGCTCGTTGTACTGTTCTGCCTGCTCGGAGGTGAGCACGTTCAGCACCACCTCGTCCGTCGCATCCTGCTGCTGCCTGCGAACGTCTCGCAAGAGCCGCAGGCGCTGACGCGGGCGCAGGGACTCATCCGACTGCAATGGTTTTAGTAGCTCCTGCATCCGTTCCATATGTGCTTTGATCACCAACAGGAGTTCCTCCTGTTGCTCTTCGGAGAGGTTCAGTTCATCCGTCAGGTGCGTCATGCGCATGCGGGCCAGCAGCTCGCCTCCGGCCTCCATCGTTCGATCGGTTCGAGCCTGCGGGCGCTCCAGCGGTTCGGCTTCCGGCAGACGCGCCAGAAACTCGGCATCGTTCCACGAGGGGCCGGCCCGCCCGAACCGCACGACCACCATCTCGCGCGACGGGATGACGTACAGGCGCTGGTTGAACAGCCCCGCAGCCATGAGCAGGTCGTCCGGGCCGTCGGTGTAGATGAAGCCCTCAGGGCCGTCACCGCCCGTCGATTGTACTCCACGAAGTTGTGCGCCTCCGGTACCGGGGTGTTCAGCCCCGTATCCCGGTGCAGCAGACGGCGCCTCGCAGAGCGCCTCAGCGAGCGCCTCTTCCATCGCCCGGCTGGTGAAGGCCAAGCCAGCCGTTTGCATCTCACGCAGAGCGTGCTCATGGTGCGCTCCCACGCAGAGCATGGGAGCGAGAAATACCTGCCAGGGAAGTACAGCCATTGGCCTATGCGCCTGGTAGGTAGATTCGCGGGGGAGGGCCGACCCGGTTGATACGATGCGCCTGCTCCGGGCGCCTCAGCCCAACCGCTCAGCCAGCCATCGAGCCGTCTCGCTGAACGGGCGAAACGTACATTCCAGCTGCGTACGCGCCTTACGGTTGCTGTAGCGCACCATCGTAGTGGCGCTCCGGGCCTGTTCGCGCGAGAGGAGGGGGCGGGTGCCGGTGAGTGTGGCGACGCCCTCGGCCACGGCGGCTGCGCCCCGCACGAGAAGCGCTGGGGCCTGACGCTGGGCTCGGGCGGCGCCAAAGGCCTCGGCCAGCGTGTCGAAGATCTCCTGGAACGACAGATTTTCGCTGCCCAGGAAGAAGCGCGCTCCCGTAGGGCCCAAGTGCATGGCGCGGATAAGACCGTCGGCCACGTCGCGGACATCCACCACGTTGGTCCCTCCGGGAGGCACGGCAGGTACGCGCTCTTCACGTACGGCCTCTACCATGCGCTGCGTATTCTCGCCGGAGCGTCCAGGGCCGAAGATGAGCGCCGGGTTCACGATCACCGCGTCGAGGCCCTCGGCAATGCCCCGGTGCACTTCAAGCTCGCTGTCGCGCTTGGACACGGCATACACGGAGCGCTGGGCCGCGCGTGTCCAGGGATGCGACTCGTCCACCAGCCCATCGCCGTGCACGGGGCGTCCCAGCGCAGCCATGCTGGAGACGTGCGCCAGCCGGTCGATGCCCTCAGCCAGCGCGGCGTTGACGACGTGGGCAGTCCCCTGCACGTTCACTGCCCGGAGCGCCTGTCGGTCGGCCTGCCCACCAAACCGGATGAGGGCAGCCCCATGGTACACGCGGCGGATCCCGCGCATGGCGTCGCGGACGGCGAGCGGGTCGGTGATGTCGCCCTCTGCGTGTTCGACAGCATCGACGGCATCCCCCAGGAGGTGAAGCGGCGATGTGGGCCGCCGAAAGATGCGGACGTCAGCGCCCCGGGTGACCAGTGCACGGGTCAGCGTGGCGCCCAGCAGACCCGTGGCGCCCGTAACGAGGGTATCAGGCATGGCAGGGAGTACGATAGGAAAACAGCGGAGCCTCCATCATATCGTAGCCGCTCCCTACGGATCCCGTCTTGCAACCCAAGGCTTCCGGAGCTGCATCCGTATCACGCCTCGAACTCGATCAGCAACTCGTTTTTTCCGACCGCATCGCCCGAGACAACATGGATAGCCTTCACCTGCCCCTCCGCCGGCGCTTTTAGTTCGTTTTCCATCTTCATCGCCTCCAGCACCAGCAAGCCCTCGTCAACCGCCACGGTGTCGCCCACAGCTACCCTCACCTCTAATACCAGCCCCGGCATGGGCGCGCGGATGGCGATTTCGCCGGCGCCCAGCGCCTCGTCCAGCCCAAAGCGCTCCAGCAACAGGTCCCGTTCGTCCTTCACGCGCACGGTCCAGGTATGGCCAGCGGCCGTCACATCATAGGTTTTGGGTGGCCCCGCGGGGGTGACCACCACGGGCACGCTCTGCCCATCCAGCAGCAGCGAGTATTCAGCGGGCCCCGTGGCCTCAAACGAGACAGGCAGCGTGGCCTCATTCACCTGGAGGGTGCCGCCGTCGAGGATCAGGTCAAAGGTTTCGTCGTCAAGAAGGGCTTGAAACGTGGCTTTGGACATAGAAAAACGCCGGCAGTGGTGAAGGGAGCGCGTGGGAAACACGCCGCCAAGATATAAAGAAATATGGTCAGCGTCTGCCCCCGGAGTTAGGATGTTGGTGAAAACAGCCCGCATGGGCACTGGTTATAGTCTTTCGAAGGTAGCAGGCTCACATGGGGCCTGCACGCTGCACACGCACGCTACGACTGGTCTTTTGCTATGCGCGACATTTCACCCGCGGACGTCCTGTATGCGTATCAGCATGGGGTCTTTCCCATGGCCGACCCTGAAGCGGACGATGCGATCGTCTGGGTGCGCCCCGACCCGCGGGGTATCCTGCCGCTCGATGATTTCCACGTGCCTTCCAACTTGCAGAAGCTGGTCGACCGGGGCACGTTCACCGTCCGCACCGATGCTGCGTTCGAGGAGGTCATGGCCGCGTGTGCTGACCGCCCCTCCACCTGGCTCTCGGACGATCTGCAAACGCTGTTTTCCACGCTGCACCGCTGGGGCTATGCGCACAGTGTGGAGGCGTATTACGAGGGGGCGCTGGCCGGAGGACTCTATGGGCTGGCGCTGGGCGGAGCTTTCTTCGGCGAGTCGATGTTCTACCGCGAAGACAACGCCTCAAAGGTGGCGCTTGTGCATCTGGTAGATCAGCTTGTAGCGGGTGGGTTTGTGCTGCTCGACATCCAGTGGGCCACCGATCATCTGCGGCAGTTTGGCGCGGTGGAGATCCCCCGCCTGGCGTACGAGCGCCGCCTGCACCAAGCGCTGCTCACCGAGGCGACCTGGTGGCCGCAGCACAACGAGTCGCCCGAGTCGCCGTAGTACAGCGTGTAGTACATGCATACTTTTTCACTCTTGCTGACGTGCCATGCCGTTCGTTTCCCGTCTTCTCATTCCCTGCTTGGCCGTGCTCTTGCTTGCCCTCGGCGGGATAGCCGCAGGCCAGGCGGAAGCGGACGTACGAGCCCAGCCGCTGACGGTGCCAGACACGGTAACGGTGGCTGATGACGAGGCCTCCCGGGCAGCCTTCACCGAGATCATGGCGCGCGCCCAACAGGAAGCCTGGCACGAGCGCCCGCCAGGTGCTGTGGTGCAACACGTGGGCCTCGCCTTTCGGAAAGCACCCTATGCGGAAGGACTGTTGGATACGGAATTAGAGGAGCGGCTGGTCGTGGACCTGCGGCAGTTTGACTGCGTCACGTTTGTGGAGATCGCACTGGCGATGGCTCGGGGGATTCTGGCGGAAGACTATACGTACGCCACGTTCACGGCCCACCTTGAGGACCAGCGGTACCGAGACGGCCGGATGGATGGCTACTGCAGCCGCTTGCACTACTTCACGGACTGGATTTATGATAACGCGCGGCGGGGCACGGTCGTTGACCTGACGCAGCAGTTGGGCGGCGTCCCCATGGCGGAGGCGCCCACCTTCATGAGCGCCCATCGCTCAGCCTACCGGCAGCTGGCCGCCAGCGATAGCCTTTACCGGGAGCTGGTGCAGGTGGAGCAAGCCATCGCGGCTCAGCCCCGCTACTATATCCCACAGGACCGCATCTCCGAAGTCTACAGTGCCTTGCAGGCGGGCGATATTATTGCCCTGGCTACGGACATCGACGGGCTCGATGTATCACACACGGGTATCGTCTACAGAGGACCTGAAGGCACCGTTGGACTGCTTCATGCATCGTTAGAAGATGGTGTGAAGGTTTCGCCGGATCTTCAACGCTACGTACAGAACAACCGTCGTCAAACCGGCATTGTTGTCGCGCGCCCAACCGGCCGCTAATACCGTTCTGAAGCCCTTGACGCTACAGGCGGCGCCCCCTCGTACTCCCCACAGTCAGCCCCCCTGAGCGTTCATGCTCAATCGCATTGGTATTTACACGAGTGGCGGCGACGCGCCGGGCATGAACGCCTGCGTGCGTGCCGTTGCGCGCACCGCGCTGGCCAACGACATCGACATCGTGGGCATCCGGCGGGGCTACTCGGGGATGATTGACGGGGACATTGTGGAGATGGACGGCCGCTCCGTCTCCAACATCCTCCAAACTGGAGGCACCATTCTGAAGAGCGCCCGCTCTACCCGGTTTCGGACCGAAGAAGGCCGGGCAAAGGCCGCCCAGCAGCTCCGCGCCATGGACATTGACGGCCTGATTGCCATTGGCGGCGACGGCACCTTTGAAGGGGCATCCATCTTTTATGATGAGCACAGCATTCCCATCGTAGGCTGCCCCGGCACCATCGATAACGACTTGCTGGGCACGGAAGAAACGATCGGCTATGACACTGCTCTCAACACTGCGGTCCAAAACATCGACCGTATTCGCGACACCGCCGACGCGCACAACCGCCTGTTTCTGGTTGAGGTGATGGGGCGCGACTCGGGCTTCATCGCGCTCAATTGTGGCATCGGGGGCGGGGCTGAGCTGGTACTCATCCCCGAGACGTTCACCGACATGGGCGAGATCAAGGAGCGCATCCTGTCGCTGATGTCGTCGCAGTCGCGGTCCTCGATTGTGGTCATCGCCGAAGGTGATGAGCACGGCGGCGCTGCTCATATCGAGCAGATTCTGCGCGCTGACGACGCGTTTGCGGACATTGACCTGCGGGTCTGCATCCTGGGCCATACCCAGCGCGGCGGTTCTCCCTCAGCGCGCGACCGTGTGCTGGCCAGCCGCCTCGGCTCGGCCGCCGTGGAGGCCCTGCTCGAAGGCCACTCCGCCGTCATGGTCGGCCTCATGAACGGCGACATCAAGCTGACGCCCATGCGCAACGTCTGGAGCCGTAAGAAGAACATCAACTACGACCTTTTGAAGCTGACGCAGCTGCTCAGCTAACTGTTTTACCGCCTGATTTCCACCTCATGAAGAACTATCCGCCGGTAGGCGAAGCCGAAGGCAAAGCGCAGGATGTGGAGGCGATGTTCGACGCCATCGCCCCCCGGTACGACCTGCTTAACCGCGTGCTCAGCTTTGGCATCGACGTGTGGTGGCGGAAGCGGGCCGTGGCGCTGCTGAGGGAGGAAAACCCCCGGCGTATCCTGGACGTGGCTACGGGCACGGCCGACCTGGCGCTGGAAGCCCAGCAGACCCTACAGGCCGACAAGGTGATTGGGGTCGATATCTCGGAGGAGATGTTAGCCTTCGGACGGAAGAAGATCGCCGCGCGTGGCCTCTCCGACCGGGTGGTGCTCTGCACGGGCGATGCGCAGAAGCTTCCGTTTTCCGATAATCAGTTCGACGCTGCGCTGGTGGCCTTTGGCGTGCGCAACTTTGAGGACCTGGACGCAGGCCTGACGGACATGCGCCGCGTGCTGCGGCCCGGGGGGAGCCTGGTGGTGCTGGAGTTCAGCCAACCGCAGGTCTTCCCGGTAAAGCAGGCCTACCAGTTCTACTCGCGCCACATCCTGCCGCGTGTGGGGCGGCTGGTCTCCAAGAACGAAGGGGCGTACCAGTACCTTCCGGATTCCGTCGCAGCTTTCCCCAGTGGGCCAGACTTCTTAGGGCGCATGCGAGCAGCGGGCTACACCGACCTGCAATGGAAACCGCTCACGTTTGGCATTGCCTCCCTGTACTACGGGCGAAAGTAGCGCGGAGTACAGAAGGAAAGCTCTCTCTGGTTTCGCGTGGCCGTACGTTGGGCCCAGTGGTAGTACGTCGGCGCTCCATACGCGGCATATACGCCCCTATTGGCTGCCGGGCAATTCGTCTAATCCGGTGTGGCCCCATCGGATGGCGGCTGATCCGCATCCGAAGACACGCTCAGAGCAGTCACCGTGACGAGGATCAGGGCCATCCCCAGAATCTGAGGGCCTATCAGGGTTTCGCTCAGAATCACGACACCGAACAGGGCTGCCGTGACGGGCTCGATCATAGCTACGATGGAAGCTACGGCCGGTGCGGTATGGTTCAGGCCGATAATATAAAGAATAAACGACAATCCTGCGCCGAGCACCCCCAGGGCAGCGAACAAAGGCCAATCCGGCGTACGCAGCACAGCCGTGGCCTGCTCGCTATCTCCAGGCCAGATCAAAACCAGAACCAGTACGGCGAACGCAATCGAGAGAATGGCCTGTGGACTGCCATGAGGGGCCGCGTACTTGAAGCCGAAAATAAAGATCGCGTAGGAGAGCCCGGCGAGCAACCCGGCCCCAACCCCAAGCGGCGTAATCCCCCCGGCGCCGATATCGTAGATCTGTGTAAGCAACGCGATCCCCAGCATCACCACCACAATCGCAGCCCACTTCAGCGCCGTGGGGTCCTCAAGCTTTAGCACGAACGATACGAGATACACGAAGATGGGAGCACAGTACATCAAGGTCGCTGCCACGGCTACGCTGCCCTGCTCAATACTGACGAAGTAGAACGCGAAGTTGCCGGCTACGCCCAGCCCGGCAATCGTTGACCAGAACCACAGGCGCCGGCTGGTCAGTCCGCTGCCGCTCGGGCGGAGGACCAGCCACGCAAGGACGAACAGGAGCCCGATGAGCCCCCGATAGAACGAAACCACGAATGCGTCCCAGCCATCGGCCATCAGGATGCCACCGATTCCGCCAGATAATCCCCAAAAAAGCGCCGCCAGCACCACGAAGGTCGCGCTCGCGCTTGCCATGTTAACATTTGTCTTCATGGAGGCCCTTCACGATTCGGGACAGGCACTGTTGCGCCCGTACCTACTTCGTTGATATCCGCCGGTAGCCAAGGCTGGGGCGGTAACCTACGTTACCTGGGCGGTCACGCCATGGTGTCGGCCCCATGCGTTTTCTGGCGTTAAGATGGCGCAGCAGACCAGTCAGAGCAAGCCCATGTTTGCGTTCATTTGGTAATAGCTGCGACTGCGGACGGGAAGCACGGCCGTGCCCTACACCACTGAGTCCCTGTTACGATGTTTGGTGAGGCACACCTCGTTAAAGCCCTGATCGGTGCGGTAGTGCACCTCATCCATGCAGCGGCGCATCAGGTGCACGCCCAGTCCTCCTGGGCGGCGGCGCTCCGTCAGGCGCGTGAGGTCGGGTTCCTGATACGTGGACGGGTCGAACGGCTCGCCCTCATCCCGCAGGCAGACCTGCAGATGCCCCTCCGTGATCGTAATCTGCACCTCTACTTCCTGCGATGTGTCGCCGTCGTAAGCATGCTTGATGATGTTGGTGCACGCCTCATCCACGGCAATCTTGATGGCATTCACCGTGGGCTGTGCAAACCCGGCGTCCAGCGCGTGCTCCGCTACAAACCGACGCACGTCGTGCAGGTAGCGGGTGGAGCTGGGGATAGTGAGCGTGTGGGTTGTCTCGGACACAGGCTGTAACCGATAGCGAGAGGGGATTAGGAAGAGGCGTTGCCGGCATCCGGCGCAGGCTCTTCAAAACGGGCCAGGGCTTCCTCTTCCGTTTCGCAGATATCGAACAGTACGGGAAAGCCCAACAGATCAAACACGTTGTAGACTTTCGATTGCAGGCCGGCAATTTTGATATCCCCCCCGTCGTCGCGGATTTCCTCCACATAGGCCATAAACACGCCCAGTCCGGCACTGGAAATGTAGTCCAGGTCCGTGCCATTAATGAGGAGATTTACGTTTCCTTCCGCGTGGCACTGTTGGATGGATTCCTCCAGGTCAGAGGCGGTATGGGCATCCAACTCGCCGTGGAGGTCCAGAATGCGCACGCCATTAGCGTCGCGAAAAGAGACGGAGAACGTACTCATGGGTACAGGGGCTTAGGCAGAAAAAGACGTGTGGGAAAAAACGGGACGGCGGGCGTGCGTGCGGAATGCGTTAGGTGGGCAAGGATAGCGCCGACGCCTGAGGCACGGGAGACGACACGCCGATGGGCAAGCCGTGCCACTTGACGACGACCAGGGTTAGGTCGTCATCGTACGTCTCGGCTCCCAGAAAGGTATGCAAATCACACAACAAAGCCTCATGGAGGTCATCAGCATCTTCATGGCGGTGCTCCTGTAGCGAAGCTTTAAGGCGCGTGTAGCCGTACTCTTCGCCTGCGGCGTTGCGGCTCTCCACAACGCCATCTGTGTATAACACAAAGACGTCACCCGGTTGCAAGCGCTCGGTGCACACCTCCAACGATTGCTCGAATAGGGCCCCTTCGTTTAGGCCCAGGCCGATACCGCCGGAGCGGAGCAGGCGTGCCTCGCCGTACAGGTCGATGAGGGCGACCGGGCAATGCCCTGCCCGCGCCAGGCGAAACTCTTCCCGACCAACGTCAAGGATGCCGTACACAACGGAGATAAACGCTCGACGGTCCAGCGTGGTGTTGAGCGCCTGATTGGCCGCCACCAGGAACTCGTGAGGCTCGGGGGCTTGCCGGCTCAGCGACCGAAAGATCCCTTGCATTTCAGCCATGTAAAACGCGCCAGAGGTCCCCTTGCCGGCCACGTCCCCGACGATGAAGGCGAGGCGGTCGTCGTCCAGGCGCACGAAGTCGTAATAGTCCCCGCCGACCTCGTAGGCCGACACGCTGGACGCCGCAATGGAGGTACCGCGCAGGGAGGGGATCTGCTGGGGCAGCAGCTTCTGCTGGACCTCCCGCGCGATGGCCAACTCGCGGTGCATCCGTTCCTTCTCCAGGCGTTCCTCGAACAGGCGTGCGTTGTCCAACGCCAGCGCCGCCTGCGCGGCAAACACGCGGATGGCCTTTACGTCGTCCGTTTCAAACCCATAGCGTACATCCTTGGCCACAAACAGCGCTCCCAGCACATCGTCGCGGGCAAGGAGGGGGACCACCAACAGGCTTTCGAAGGCGCCATCTGGATGGGTGCGCACGCGCCGGTCGCTCGGGGCCTCGTCCAGCAGTAGCACGTCCTGGGTCTCCTGCACTTCAGCGAACAGGGCCTCAATGTCCATCGTCTCCTGCACATCCGCGGCTGCCGCGCCCTGTACGGCCTGCAGGTGCAGCGGCTCACTGGCTCCCGGGCGCATCAACAGCAGCCACGCGACATCTCCCGAATGCGCATCGATGGGCGACGCGACGATAGTGCGGCTCAGCTTGTCGAGATCGAATACCTGGCTGATGAGGTGCGTGAGCGACTGGATCGCCGCCACCTCGTCGGCTTTGCGCTGAAAGGCCCCGGTGGTGGGCAGATGGAAAAGCAGCGACAGCATCGTGGTCACGCAGTACAGGATGCCGAAGAGGGCCGCCAGTAGGGCAAAGACGGACAGGGGAAAGCTGTAGAACCGCGTGTAGCTCGAGACGTCTGGCAGCACCCCGTCGCCCAGGGAGAAGCCAAGCATGACCATCAACACCAGCGCCAGCCCCATCGTGGCCATTTTCTCCCGGAACGGCAGGTACACGATCCACGAGAGCCGGAACGAGTTCACCACGGCCATGCCTACGGCCGGGATCATGGCCAGGGCTACCACCCCGCCCAGGTCATCGGCCGGGTTTCTCATAAAGGTGAGCAGTGCAGCCGTCACAAAAAAGCCCATCATCAGGCGCCAGTTGAACAGGCTGGACCGGGTGCGCCGGTAAAAGACGAGGCTGCGTAGCAGAAGCAGGATCAGCATCGTGAAGGTCACTTCCAGTAGGCTCAGAAGGTTAACCTTCACGACGGCGGCGATGGTAAGGGGTACCCGGCGTTGGTAGTCGAGTCCGGCCACATTTCCATCCCCGGCCAGCAACCCCTGGCCTGCACCAAGCGCCTGTACGAGGCTGGCCAGCACAAGGTACGTCACCCCCGCAAGCACGGCGTAAAGAAAGAGGCGCACCGGCGAGCGGTCGATCTGCCGAAAACTTGCAGAAAGCAGCAGCCACAGCGACGCGTAGCACAGCACGATACTTGCGTGATACCCGACCCGCCATGCCAGGGCCGGGGCTACGCCCGCCGCCCAACTCGTCAGATGGTATCCAATGCCCAGGGCGTATCCTACCACCACGAGGCTAATCAAGACCCCGCGCCAGGCATCCGACGTGAAGTCAGGCAGGCGCAGGGCGTCCCACTGGGAGCGGAGGCGGGTGAGCGGCATGGCGCGACGGCGGTGGCGTCAGGCGTAAATGAAGCAGTAACGAAAAAAGGCCTGTGCAGCGATGCCATCATACCGCAGGCCCGCCCGCAATGTTACGCTGCCGTCTGCAGGAATGCATCCCATCCTGTTCGGGCGGGTTGGAGGACCGCTTCATTACCTGTCACCACCGGCTCACTGGCCATGGACGCCTCCCGGACGACCATCGAAGTGCTCCTGCGAACGCCTGCAGCTCATCACGACGTGCTGATGGCGGAACTGCTCGATCTTGGCGCCGAGGCTTTCGCAGCGGAGGGTGAGGTGCTGCGGGCCTATGTGCCAGCAGCGGCCTGGTCGGAGGCGCGCCGCGAGGCCGTCCGGGCGGCATTGCACGGCGCGGACCCAGGGGGGATGATGGATGTGCGTGAGGTCCCGGCACAGAACTGGAATGCCGCATGGGAGGCCAGCATCACGCCGGTCCTCATTGAACCGTTTCTGATTACGCCCACTTGGCGGCCCGTTCCCGATCCGCCGGAGGACCTGCATGTGCTGCAGATTGACCCGAAGATGAGCTTCGGCACGGGTCACCATGAAACGACGCGCCTCATGCTGCAGCTGATGCCTGGCCATGTGCCCACCGGAGCCCGCGTGTTGGATGCCGGCAGCGGTACCGGCGTGCTGGCTATTGCAGCGGCCCGCCTGGGCGCTACTCACGTTGTGGCGTTCGACATCGACCCCCGCACCGAGGACAATATCGACGAGAACGTGACGCGGAACGCGGTGGCCGACCGGGTAACGGCGTTCATCGGAACGCTGGAGGAGGCGCCGGCAGGTCCGTACGACGTGATCCTTGCCAACATCAACTTCAACACGCTTGTGGCGTATCTGCCCGGCTTCGTGGACCGGCTGGCTCCCGGAGGGCATCTGCTGCTGTCGGGCCTGCTGACCACCGACCGCGATGCCCTGCGGCAGGCTGCCGCCCGCTTCCCGCTCGCGGAAACCGCTGATGTCACCGAGGGCGACTGGTGGGCGGTGGCATTTTCCCACACCTCAACCTGACCCACCTGAATCGACCTCAGCCCCACCGACCCTATGCCCACACACGCTACACGTTTTGCCACCATTGATGTAGGAACGAACACGGCGCTGCTACTGGTTGCGGAGGCCGCCCCCGACGGCATCCTGCAGATCGTGGGGAAGGGGCGCCGGGTGGTGCGGCTCGGGGAAGGGGTGGATGCCAGTGGGCGGGTAGGACGCGCCGCGATGGAACGGCTGCGGGAGGCGCTGCTGGCGTACAAGGAAAAGGCGCGGTCGCTGGATGCAGAAATCGTCACCGTAGGGGCCACCAGTGCCTCTCGGGATGCCGCCAACAAAGACGAGCTCGTGGCCTTTGTGCGTGAGGAAACGGGGTTGCCCTACACAATTCTTTCAGGCAAAGAAGAGGCCTACTGGAGCTTTCGGGCGGCCACGTCCGTGCTCACCGATCCACCAGCGGCCTGTGCGGTGATGGACATTGGCGGCGGTTCCACCGAGCTCATTGTAGGCGCGGCGGGCGATGCGGAGGCCGGACTGCGCGCACGGCACAGCTTCAACCTGGGCACGGTGCGGCTCACCGAGCGCCTCTTCGCGTCGCAGCCCCCGACGGCCGGGGCCGTTGCCGCCGCCACAGCGGCCATCGATGAAACCCTCGCTGCCGAGGGAGCAGCCCTCCGCGCGGCGTTTGATGAACCACTGCCGCTCCTGGGGGTGGCCGGCACCATGGTGTCGCTGGCTTTCCTGGCCCACGGGGTGCGGCGGTGGGAGGACATCATCCGCTACCCGGTGCCGATCCCGGCCACGGACGTCACCGCATGGCGCAAGCGGCTCTTTCGACTGGACTATGAGGGCGTCTACAATCTACACCCGGGCCTGATGAACGGGCGGGCGGACGTCTTTCCCATGGGCGTCCTTATTGTGGAGCGCGTGCTACAGCACTTCCCGATCGCCTCCCTCGCAATGAGCCCCCGGGGCCTGCAGTATGGGCTCGCGCTTCGCCACCTGGAGCGGGCACAGGGGGCCCCGTGAAACCCCCGTGCGTCATGCAGAGCGACTGGAACATTGGGGAGTGAGGTCAGGTGCATATCATCAGTTTTTTTGCAGGATGTAATGCCTTTTTACTGACGAACCTCCCTCATGGCTTTTACCGCACGTGACGTACTCCAGGCTTTACGCTCCGTCGTCGATCCCGAGCGCGAAAAAGACATCGTGCGCCTGAATATGGTGCGCAACCTGACGGTGGAAGACGATACCGTGTCGTTCACGGTGGTCCTGAAATCACCGACGGCTCCTTTCGCTGATAAGGTGCAGGCGCAGGCGACGGCCGCTCTGCACGAGGCACTGGGTGACGACCTGACGGTGAACGTGGCGCTGGATAACGAAATGATTGGGCTGGGCGACGACCTGCAGGTGAGCGGCTCGGGGCAGCAGCAAAGCACGGACGACCCCACGCCTGGCGTGCTCAACACCATTGCCGTGGCCTCGGGCAAAGGCGGCGTAGGGAAAAGCACCGTGGCCGTCAACCTGGCCCTATCGCTGGCCGAGGAAGGCTACGACGTGGGGCTGATTGACACCGACATCTACGGGCCATCGGTGCCTACCATGCTGGGCCTGGAAGGGGAGAAGCCACGCGTCAGCGAAGAACGCAAGATCATCCCCTTGCAGAAGTACGGCCTGAAGGTGCTGTCGATGGGCTTCATGATCGACCCGCAAAAGGCGGTCATCTGGCGCGGGCCGATGGTCACCAAAGCCATCCGGCAATTCCTCGGGGATACCGACTGGGGCACGCTCGATTATCTGGTGATGGACCTGCCCCCGGGCACCGGCGATATCCAGCTCACCATCGTGCAGACCGTATCCCTGACGGGCGCAGTCATCGTGTCTACCCCACAGGAGGTGGCGCTCGCCGACGCGCGCAAAGGCGTCTCCATGTTTGATAACGTGAACGTGCCCGTGCTGGGCATTGTGGAGAACATGGCGTTCTTCACGCCCCCCGACCTGCCCGACCGCAAGTACTACCTCTTCGGCCAAGGCGGGGCCCGGCGCCTCGCTCAAGATCTCGACGTTCCGTTCCTCGGCGAAATCCCCATTGAGCAGGCCGTGCGCGAGAGCGGCGACGATGGTGAACCCATTGTGACGGCCGGGCCGGACAGCGCATCGGCGAAGGCGTTCCGGAAGGCCACCCGCCACATGGTCGATGAAGTGGCGCTGCGCAACGCGGAGCAGGCGCCCTCACAGCAGGTGGAGATCCTGTATCGCTAAGCGGCGTTCGTAGCAGACAGGATTCCAGCGCACGCTGATCTTTTCTCGCGCTGCCTCGTCTAACGATTTCTGAAGCTTCCTCCCGGTCGTAAATAGTCGTCTTATGTCAGAGCAATCATCCCCTGCAGGAGCATCCTCCTCTGCCGACGTGCAGCCGCATGAAGACCCCAAGTTACATGCGCGCATCGAGGAAGGCTTGGACTTGATTCGCCCCTACCTGATGGCCGATGGTGGCTCGGTGCGGCTCTCCAACGTAACGCCCGAAATGGTGGTGGAACTGGAGCTGATGGGGGCCTGTGGCACGTGCCCGATGAGCACCATGACGCTGCGCGCTGGGATCGAGCAGGCACTCAAGCGCACCGTTCCGCAGATCACCCGCGTGGAAGCCGTAAACGCCCCGGCGGCTCTCTGAGCCAGTGATCCTTGAGGGCTGCCGCAGGCTTCCGGCTGTAGGTTATTCGGAGCCCGTTTCAGAATCCCAGCCATACTGCAGGAGGGGTAGTGCTTCCTGCATAAAGTCCATGACCTGCGCCGTGAACGCAGGTGTGTGCACCTCCGTCTCGTCTACCGGTCGCTCCACCAGAAACGACTTCCAGCGGAGATATGCTGCGACGTCGCTTTCCTTGTCCTGCGCGTGCCCCCGCGGCATTCCTTTGAGTTTATCGTCGGTGGTTTCGAGGTGGAGGCCGCGGTCGTTGAGCGTTTGCTTCATTTCAAAAAAGAGTGCCGGATGGGCCACCATGCGCTGCCGTAGCGGGCGGAGGTAGTCGTTGTCGAGCCGATGAAAGCCCGCTGCCAGAAAGCACTGATCCGGCTCAATGTGGATATACACCACGCCACGGTCGTTGCGCGTGCCCGACCGCGAGAGCACTGCGCTCACGTGCGTTTTGTAGGGCTGCTTGTTCTTGGAGAAACGGGTGTCGCGATAGATGCGAAAGAGCGACTTTTTCGGATCGCCCGTAAGCGGCAGGTTGGCATGATCCGCGCGCCGGGCGGCGTCCACAATCAGGCACCGCATGGGCCACTGCAGCTCGTCTTCGAACGTGTCCTTGCGCGGCTTGAACCAGTCGCGTTCGTTGTGCTGCTTCAGTTGCCGGAGAAAGGCAAACCCGGCCGGCCGGATGCCGGGGAACGGCGGATAATCGATGGAGCGGGCTACGGACACAGAAATAACAGAGGGCCGATAGATGAGGGCACGGTGGGGCGTGGTGCTGTGGGGCGCGGTGGTATAGGGCGTGTGCTATGAGGGGAACGTGCACGCGAGATAGGCCATAAAGCCCGCGCCGATGCGGAGGGCGTCCTCGTCGACATCAAAGGTAGGGGTGTGTACGCCCGACGTGATGCCCTTGGCGGCGTTGCCCGTACCGAGGCGGTAAAAGCACCCGGGCACCTCCTGCAGGTAGTACGCAAAATCCTCACTCGCGAACCAGGGGTCGAGGTCGACGACGTTTTCGGCACCAAGGTACGCCTGGGCGGCTGTTTTGACGCGCGCGGCCTGCTGCTCGTCGTTGTGCAGGGCCGGATACCCTACGCGGATCTCAAGCTCAGCCGTGGCACCAAAGGCCTCCGCCGTGCGGTCCACCACGCGTGCAATGAGTTCGTGGGCACGGAAGCGCCATTCCTCGTCCATGGCTCGAAACGTGCCTTCGAGATGAACGGCTTCCGGCAGCACATTCGTGGCGCCGTTCCCCATGAAGCGGCCGATGCTCAGCACACTTGGCACATCGGGCGGGCAGTGCCGGCTGACCACGGACTGTAGCGCTACCACGACCTGCGAGGCTGCGAGAATGGTGTCGGTGCTCAGTTCGTGGGGCGCGGCCGCGTGCCCACCCTCGCCCCGAATGGTGAGGTGGAGCTCATCGGCGGAGGCCATGTACATACCGCCTCGCACGCCAAGGGTACCGACTTCCAGTTCGGGCGTGACGTGTTGCCCAAGGGCGAGGTCGGTGGCCGGCGCATGCGGGCTGGCCGCAAGGGCGCCCTCGGCAATCATCGCTTTGGCGCCGCCGGGAATCCGCTCCTCACTCGGCTGGAAAAGAAAGCGCACAGTGCCCGGTACGTGCTCCTTAATCTTGCTCAGGATGAGCGCCGTGCCCAGCAAGGAGGCCGTGTGCACGTCGTGCCCGCAGGCGTGCATCACCCCTTCGTTCTCCGACGCAAACGGCAGCCCGGTGGCTTCTGTAATAGGCAGAGCGTCCATATCAGCGCGCAGCATTTGGGTCGGGCCTGGTTGCCCGCCCTCAAGGGTTGCCACAATTCCGGTGCCTGCGACTCCAGTCGTGAGGTGCACGGGCACGTCGGCCAGCGTATCCTGGACCAGCTGCGCGGTCGCGTGCTCTTCAAACGCCAGTTCCGGGTGCTGATGGATCTGACGTCGCAGGTGCACAATGTCTGCAAACGCATCGGTTGCCGCCTTCTTGATGGTCGCTATCATCCCTCGTATAGGTCGGTGAAAAAGCCAGGCATTCGTAAACCGTGATAGGCGCTGAGGCAACGCACGAACGGGGTATGGGATCACCTCATGGGGCGGAGGCCTGCGCGCACCGTAGGGGACCTCCGTGCCTTCAGGGCAAGGTTGGAGAATCGTTACGATCGTCCGCTCATCGGTAGCCACGGTGGCACGGCCGGGGTAAATTGGGGTCCTACGGCAAAATAATGCTTCGATGTATGCGTATTTTTTACGATGCCGGTCGACTGCAGCACATGTAAACGCTGGTGAATTCGTGTGAGCGTATAATAGCAGAATGAAAGATGAGAATGCGTATGTCGGTGGCACACTGGTCAGCGTTAAATATGAATCCTTTAGTGGGTAGCATCGTAAGGACAGTTCACGTACCGATGCTATGGTAGCTTATGTAACAGTGCACTGTGTTGTGCAACACGAGCTATGACCTGTAGCTTTTTACCGTATTAAACCTATCTATCCTGTACCAATGGCTAAGAAAAACAAGTTTTCTGTAGAGCGCGTCAAGATGGAAGAAGCAGAACAAGAGCTCTCAAAATTGCGCAGCGGGCGCGGGGGACGTGTGTCGAAGTACGCACCTGTAGCGGATGACGCAGAAGAACTAAAAAAAGGAGAATCGTTGAAGGTTGAGTTGAAGAAAAATGAGGTCGGCGGACTGCGCGGGTATCTGCAACGTCGGTTCGGTGAGAAGTTCACCGTCAAATCATCGCGCCTGGAAGGGGATGATTATATGGCCTTTATCTTTCACACCGATGATGTGGAAGAGTAGCGCTTGACAGGCGCACACGACGCAATAGTGTGGCGGTCCCCATACCACACGCCATAGAGGCGGCTTCTTTCGAGAGGCCGCCTCTTTTTTGCCACCTCTTTTTTTGCTAATGCTATCCAGCGCCGCCGGGCATCAGAACGCACGGGGCGTTCGCCCTTGGCCGTAGGATTTGCTATGCTCTGAAGCGCTTAGTGCACGATACGGTCCTGTCTTACTTCTTGGCGTATGCTGCTGGTCGATTGGCTCATTGTGTTGGCGTACCTGGTGGCCACGCTGGCCTTAGGAGCCTACCTTGCGCAGCGGGCCTCTGGGTCGCTGGAGGATTTCTTTGTATCGGGGCGTACGCTGCCGTGGTGGCTGGCAGGTACCTCCATGGCGGCCACCACCTTCTCTATCGACACCCCGCTCTACATCTCGGGCGTGGTGGGCACACGGGGCATTGCCGGTAACTGGGAATGGTGGGCCTTCGCGTTCAGCCACGTGGCGCTGATTTATGTGTTTGCCCGTCTCTGGCGGCGGAGCGAGGTGGTGACGGACGCAGAGGTCATCGAACTGCGCTATGGCGGGCGTCCGGCGGCCATCCTCCGGGCCACGAAAGCCTTTCTGTTTGCGGTGCCGATCAATTGCATTGGCATTGGCTACATCACCCTCGCCACCGTGAAGGTCGTCGGCGCGCTGGGAATCTGGGAAACGCTGGGGTTTGGCCCGGGCGAGCAGATCTGGGGGCTCGATCCACAGCTGCTCACCGTTGTAGGCATCGGGGTGTTGGTGCTGGTCTATGCGGGCTTCTCTGGCCTGTGGGGCGTAGTGGCCACGGACTTCTTTCAGTTTTTCCTGGGGATGATCGGGGCACTGCTGGTGGCCTGGTATGCGCTCCGAAGCCCGGAGGTGGGGGGGCTGTCGGGGCTGGTGACGCAGGCGCAGGCCGTCACCGATTTTGACGTGCTGGCGTTCGTGCCGCTGGTGTGGGATGGGGAGGCGTGGTTCGGGCTGGCGTGGAGCACCTTTGCCGGCATCACAGCCTCTACGTTCGTGGCCTACGTCGGGCTGCAGTGGTGGACGTTCCGGCGCTCGGATGGAGGCGGTGAGTTTGTGCAGCGCCTTGCGGCGGCACGCGATGAGCGGGAGGCGGTACGCGCCGCCTGGCTCTTTAATGTGATGCACTACGTGGTGCGCACCTGGCCGTGGGTGTTGGTGGCGCTGGCGGCCCTGGTGCTGTACCCGGAGATGGAGGACCCCGAACTCGGCTACCCCACGCTGATGGTCGATTTCCTACCAACCGGCGTGCTGGGCCTTGTCGTGGCATCCCTGCTGGCGGCCTTCATGAGCACGGTGTCGACCCAGATCAACTGGGGTGCGTCCTACCTCACAAACGACCTTTACCTCCGCTTTTGGCGCCCCGAAGCTACCAATGCAGCGCAAGTGCGGGCCGGGCGTGTGGCATCGGTGTTTATCATGGCAATCGGCGGCACCGCAGCCTTCATTGCCGATGATGTGGCGACGATCTTCCGGCTGGTGTTGGCGATTGGGACGGGTCCGGGCGTGGTGCTTATTCTACGGTGGTTTTGGTGGCGCATCAACGCCTGGGCGGAGCTTGCAGCTATGGTGGCGGGCTTCTTCATTGGGCTCTTCACATCGGTCGTGCCGCTGCTTCAAATCGGCGACTTCGGCCTGCGCCTGGTGGTCATCACCGGGCTGACGGCGGCGGTGTGGCTGACGGTGATGTACCTGACCGCTCCGGAGACGGAGGAGACGCTGGAGGCGTTCGTTCGGAAGGTGCGGCCCGGCGGTCCTGGCTGGGCCCGGCAGCGGGCGCGGCTGGGCATTGCTCCGGCGCAGGCGCTTGTGCGCTCGCTACAGCAGGCCGTGGCGGCACTGCTGCTGCTCTTCGGCCTGATGTTTGGCACCGGGGCACTGTTGCTTCTAAAGTGGAATACGGCCATTGCGATGCTCCTCGTAGCCCTAACAGGCGCGTACCTGCTGCATCGGTGGCGCGGGAGCGCCGAGCGGCCCGTCTCTCCAGCGAGGTCCGCCCGCGGGACTGGACCGTAACCGTCCAGTGCATCCAGCCGGGTAGGGAAACACAGAGGACGCAGGTGTCATTCGATCAATCCTTATTCATGCCGCACGGCCTGCTGCTCTTATGCCCCAAATTGCAAACCTTCCGGTCTTCCCGCTTCAATTGGTGCTCTTTCCCAACGAGCGGCTGCCGCTCCACATCTTCGAAGAGCGGTACAAGGAGCTCGTGCAGTACTGCCTCGACAACGACAGCCCCTTCGGCATCATGCTGGCCGAGGACGACCAGGTGGCTACCGTGGGCTGCACTGCCGAGATCGACCGCGTCATCAAACGGTACGAGGACGGCCGGCTCGACATCGAAGTCAAGGGCGTGGAGCGGTTTGAGGTGCAAGAGATCCACCAGGACCACGCCTACCTTTCGGCCGATGTGGAGCTGTTGCCCGAAGGCACGCCCACGGTCGATCCCGCCCTCCGTGAGCGGGTGATCACCCAACACATGCGCCTGCTGGAGCTGGCCGGTCGCACCGTACGCCCCAGCCTCTACGAAGATGACGAGCAACTCTCGTACGTCATCGCTTCCAACGCTGGCCTCTCAGTAGAGCAGCAGCAGGCCTTGCTGATCATTGACCGCGAGAACGAACGCCTGCAGTTCCTGGTGGAGCATCTGGAAGAGATGATCCCACGCGTAGAGCAGGTAGAAAGCGTCCAGAAGAAGATCCGCTCCAATGGCCACTTCAAAGACTTTCCGCCGGAGGACCTGCCGCCTGACATCGACGCCTGAATTGCTTCCCCCGCTCCCTTCTCACTGAAGCGCTCCCGCATGCCTCAACTCGGGCCGTACACGCTGCACACCATCGAAACCGGACGCTTTGGCCTTGATGGCGGCGCCATGTTTGGCGTCGTCCCGAAGCCGCTCTGGGAAAAACGCATCGCGCCAGACGAGCAGAACCGTATCCCGTTGGCCATGCGCTGCTTGCTGCTTGAAGGCAACGACCGCTTGATCCTAATCGACACCGGGCTCGGCGATACCTACACCGACAAGTTCGCCAAGATTTTTGCCGTAGACCACGAGCACTCCGAGCTGCATCGGTCATTGGAAGCGGTGGGCTTTTCCGCCGCTGACGTAACCGACGTCGTGCTCACGCACCTCCACTTCGATCACGGCGGCGGCTGCACCACGCGTCGCAATGGGGCGCTTGCCCTCACGTTTCCGAATGCCACGCACTATGTGCAGCGTGCGCACTGGAACTGGGCGCAGAACCCTAACCCGCGTGAGAAAAACTCTTTTCTACAGGAGAACCTGGAGCCTTTAGCTGCAGCTCCACAGTTGCATCTGCTGGATGGCGACGTACCGCTCTTCGATAACATCAGTGTCCGTACCGTCTTTGGCCATACCGAGGCGCAGCAACTTGTGAAGATTGACGGCGATGAGCAAACGCTGGTGTTTGTCGCCGACTTGCTGCCCACCACCGCCCATGTACCGCTGCCGTATGTGATGGGCTACGATGTGCGTCCCCTGGAGACCATGAAGGAAAAGAAAGCCTTCCTGGAAGAAGCGCATGCGGAGGGGTGGCACCTGTTCTTTGAGCATGACCCTGAAGTGGCCGTAGCCAACCTGCAGGAGGGCGCGAAGGGTCTGGAAACGACCAACCACCGGTCCCTCGCCGACCTGTAATCACTCAGCAACCGGAGGTGCGTATGTCTGCTTCTGACGTCACCGCGTCGCCCTTACCAGAGGATGTGCCCCCGGTTGACCCTGCCGACGCCCCGGTGCACATCATTGTGGCTACAACCGATACAGGCGAAGGCGAGGCACTGGAGGCGCGGCTGTCCGCTGATCACGAGCAGAACCGCGTGACGCGCGTGCACACCCTTGCCCACGCACTGGAGGCCGTCGACCAGAAGGCTGCCGACGCATGCGTGATTGACCACGACATCCCTGATGGCAACAGCCTCGACTTCCTCCAGCGCTTGGAAACAGCGGAGCACGATATTCCTGTGGTGGTACTGCTCACCGAGGAGGGAGAGGCAGCGGCCGTCGCCATCATGAAGGCTGGCGCTGCCGACTACGTGCGCAAGCAAGCGCAGGAGGGGTATGTGGATGAGGTAGCCTTTAAGGTGAAAGAGGCCATCCATCACCACCGGCTGGCGCAGCAGGTAGCGCAACTGGCGGAACACCGCGAGCAGATGCGGCTGTTGCGTACCATCCACACCACAGTGGCAACGGTGAAGCACGAAATCAACAATCCACTGTCCATCATCTCAGGCAACGCTCAACTGCTGGTCGAGCTCGCGCGGGCGCTGGATCTGGGCGACGACATTGCACAGCCCGCTCGCGATATCGAAGAAGCCAGCCAGCGCATTGCTGCGTCGCTCGAAAAGCTGGGGGACCTGAAGCAGTCGATTCTTACGCAATACAAGAACGAGAACGCCTCCTCGTCGCCCACGTAAGGGTCGGGTTGCGCCAAAGCCCCCCTTGACGACGTGTGAAGAAACCGCTACCTTGGTTATCATCACTTTTCCGGTCAGATTTCCCGCGCGCTTATACGCCTCGTTGTTACCGCCGATACTGTAGCTACGCAGGGGCATGCCTCCTTTCGGCCGCGAGCCGTCACCATCGGCGCTCGGTGTGTCCTGCGTTCATTACTATCTTAGTCAGGGGAATCCTCATGAAGTACACGTCTACATCGTGGCGGCCGGGCACGGCTCGTCCGCGCACGCTCTACGCACTTACCGCACTTATGGCTGTTGTCTTGCTGTGGCTACCCACGGAGCAGGCAGAGGCACAGATTGGCGGCGCAGGGGTCGTTTTCCTGATGATCGAGCCGGATAGCCGCGCCGCTGGGATGGGAAACACGGGGGTCGCCATCGCCGATAACGCCAGCGCCAACTTCTGGAACCCGGCCGGGCTTGCGTTTCAGCGCGGCACGGAGGTGTCGCTGACGCACTCGAACTGGCTGCCGGCCTTCGATGCAGGGCTCTTCTACGAATACCTTACAGCCAAGCACTCGGTTGACGGCGTCGGGACGTTTGGCGCGCAGGTGACCTTTCTGAACCTGGGAGAACACGAAGGACGTGACTTCCAGGGAGATCCTACGGGCACGTTCCGGTCGTATGACCTCGCCATTGGGCTTTCCTATGCGCGCCAGCTTACCTCGCAGTTTGGCGTAGGCATCAGCACGCGCTTCATCTACTCCGACCTGGCGCCCGAAGGCCTTTCCGATGGGGTGGACGGTACCGGATCCTCCGTCTCGTTTGATCTTGCCGGCCTCTACCGCAGCAACCCGATTGACCTGGGCGGTGTGGGGACCACCATCTCTGCCGGCTTCAACCTGGCCAATATGGGCCCCGAGATCAGCTACTCAGATGCAGAAGACAGTGGCGATCCGCTGCCCACCAACCTGCGCTTTGGCTACAGCCTGACGTTTGATTTTGACGCCTTCAACCAGCTCACCTTCGCGAACGACTTCAACAAGATGCTCGTCCGCCGCGATGCGGATGGTGCCGATCCGTGGACGCAGGCGATCTTCTCGGCCTGGTCGCCGGTAGAAGTGTGCACGGCTGCTGTAAACGAGTGCGACCGGCAGGAAAACCCCGAAAACTACCGCTCGGTCAACGCCCTTGAGCAGATGACCATCGGCACGGGACTGGAGTACTGGTACGACCAACTCTTTGCCATCCGGACGGGCTACTTTTACGAAAGCCCCTACAACGGCAACCGGCAGTTTCTCACGTTTGGCGCCGGGCTGCGCTACAACATCGTAGGGATTGACTTCTCCTACATTTATGCGCTGGAGGAAGACAGCCCGCTGTCTGACACGATGCGCTTCTCGCTGCTGCTGGACTTCGGTTGATACGCGGGACGGCAGTCGTAGCCGCTTCCCATCGGTGTAACATGGGACACCTTTTCCGTGGCGGTGCGTTGGGGGTCTCTCCCATCGCATCGCCACTTTTGTTTGCTTCCTGATGGATACCTCGCTCTATGTTGTGGCCAGCCTGTTTATCCTGGCTGGTGCTGTGTTTATTTACCTCACCATTCGCGACAACGCACGTCCCTTGCCCGAGGGTGGCTTGCAGTGGGCGACCACCGTGTTCTCGGTATTGCTGATGGGCACCGGTGCCCTCGCATTGCTCTTTCTGATGCAACCTCCGCAGCCGCCCGCCCCCGCCAACGATGAGGCGCGCATCGGCGAGGCAGCAGATAATTTCTCGTTTTACATGGTCGACGACGACCGCGAGCGTACCCTGCATGAGTTTGAGGGGCAGGTGGTACTCATCAACTTCTGGGCTACGTGGTGCCCGCCATGCCTCGAAGAGATGCCGGAGCTCAATCGCCTGCAGGCCGATTATGCCGACGACGGGTTGGTCATTTTGACCATCTCCGACGAAAGTCCGCGGCAGATTAAAACGTTTGAGGAGCAGGTGCCGCTTGAAACGGTCAGTGGCTACGTGAAAGACGCGCGCGACCTGCCCGAGCCGTTCGACAAGATGGTGCGGGGCCGGCCTGTAAGCTATGTAATTGATCGGGACGGCATCATCCGCGACTATCTGCTGGGCGCGGGTGATTACGCATTCTTTGAGAACGCCGTGCGTCCGTACCTTGGGGAGTCCATCGCCGAGCGGTAACAGCGGATCGCCAAATCGGGCTCGACAGAGTGATGCGGCTTTCGTATGTTGCGCAGCGTCGCACCCGCCGCATTGTGCCGGTAGCGCCCCGCCTCCACTCTTGTCCACGCCTTTTCCGTATTCGTCGCTATGCCCTGGTATAAGCAGCTTCACTGGCAGATCATTCTGGCCCTTGTCCTGGGCCTGGTGTATGGTATCATCGCCGCCATGCAGGGATGGGTGACGTTCACGTCGAACTGGATCGCACCGTTTGGGGACATCTTCCTGAACCTGCTGATGCTGATCGCGATACCGCTGATCCTGGCCTCACTCATCACCGGGATCGCCTCGCTGGCGGACGTGAAGAAGCTTTCCCGCATCGGCGGTAAGACCATCGCCATCTACCTGGTGACGACCACCATCGCGCTGGTGATCGGGCTCACGATCGTCAACATCATGCAGCCCGGCAGTTTTGTGCCGCCAGAGATGCGGCAGCAACTGGAGCAGACGTATGCCGGCGAGGTGGGGGAGCGGCAGGACCTGGCGCAGGACGCCGCCGAGCGGGGGCCGCTGCAGCCACTGGTCGACATCGTTCCGCGCAACTTCTTCGGGGCGGCCTCCGACAATGGCAACATGCTACAGGTCGTGTTCGTCGCGTTCCTGATGGGCATTGGGCTGATGCTCATTCCGCGAAAGAAAGCCGAGCCGCTAATTCAATTTTTCGATAGCCTGAATGAGCTGGTCATCAAGCTCGTGGGGATCATCATGCTGACGGCTCCCATTGGCGTGTTTGCCTTGATTGCTGACACGATCACGGCCATTGCGGGCGATCAGCCGGGGCAGGTAATGGAGCTGCTGGGGGCACTCGGGTTTTATATGCTGGCGGTGGCTATCGGGCTGGCCATCATGGTGTTCTTGGTCTACCCTGCCATCCTCCAGCTCTTTACCCCGCGCTCGCTTAAAACCTTCTTTCCCGGGATTGCCCCCGCGCAGCTTGTGGCGTTCTCCACGTCGTCCAGCGGCGCTACACTACCAGTTACGATGGAGTGCGCCGAGAAAAACCTGGGGGTTTCGGAAGAGGTCTCGTCTTTTGTCCTGCCGCTGGGCGCCACCATCAACATGGATGGTACGGCGCTCTATCAGGCGGTGGCGGCCGTCTTTATCGCCCAAACCCTCGGCATGGATCTTACGATCTCAGCACAGCTCAGCATCGTGTTTATTGCGGTACTGGCATCCATTGGCACCGCTGCGGTACCGTCGGCTGGCATCGTGATGCTCGTCATCATCCTGGAGTCTATCGCCGTACCGGCCGCGGGCATTGCCCTGATCCTGGGCGTGGACCGGCCGCTCGACATGCTCCGCACGATGAACAACGTCACCGGAGACGCGATGGTCGCCTGCGTGGTGGCAGAGTCCGAAGGACAGCTGCATCAGCCCAGCGGCGACCGCCTGAGCGAAGAACTAATGGAAGGGGACCTGGCTGAAGGCAATGGCAGCGCCGCCACTGAACGGAAAACGCCCGAAGCTCGTTAAGCGAGTTCTTGGTCGTACCGAACCGACCGTTGTTCTCGTAAGCGCTGTCTGCGTATGTGGCACCTGTATTGTGTCGCGCTGGTAATCATAGGACTGGTGTATCCCGCAGCGGGAGGAGCGCTTGAGGCGCGGGCCGATGTGCCATTGGGCGCCCCTATGCTGCTGGAGCAGGAGGAGGACCGTGCGCTCTTGGAGGAAGGGCGAACGCATCTCTTCTCGATGCGCTTGGAGGCGGCCACTGACGTCTTTGACGCGTTAGCCGAACGTCCAGACGGTGCCGTGGCTGCAGCCTACCATCAGGCCCTGCAGGCCCTGCTCCAGAGCGTGATCACGGACGATGACCAGTACATCGCGGCCTTCGATGAGCGCTACGAGGCCCTGCGGGAGGCCCTTAATGCCGTGCCCGAGAGCCGCTGGCGCACCTACCTTGCGGCCGAAGCCAGGCTCATGCGCACCCTGATGCTGGCGAAGCAAAACCGTGTGGTCCGGGCCGCCTTTGCTGCGCGGGGAGCGTATAGCCGGTATCAGGACGCGGCTTCGGGCACTGCATCGTTCGCCGAACCGTACAAGGGCCTGGGCATCTTTCACCTGGCGATCGGGTCGCTGCCGAGTGGCTACCAGCGTGTGCTCAGCATCCTCGGCTTTAGTGGGTCGATTGAGCAAGGCATTCGCGAACTCGAGCAAGCGCGGGATGGCGCGTACGCCACAGTGGAGGCTACGGCCTACCTCGGCCTGATTGATGTCGTGATTCGCTACCGGACAGCAGAAGCTGTCGCTCGCTTTGAGGCGCTTCGGGAAGCATATCCCGAAAGTCCGCTGATGGCGTACCTGCTGGCTTATGCCTTGCTGGAGGACCGGCAGGGTGGGGCTGCGCTGGAGGTCGCCCAGCACGCCGTACGTCAAGGCCAGCAGCCACGGTACTTTTTTGTTGACTATGCCGAGTACTATCTTGCCCAGGCGCTTTTTCGCCACAACCGCTTCCAACCGGCGGCGACCTACTACCGGCGCTACCTCGCGCGCCATGAGGGGCCGGGGCTCCGCGCGCCAGCGAACCTGTACGCCGGCCTGGCCCTGGAGCTGACCGAACGCCGCGCTGAGGCCGTGGTGTTTTACAGACGCGTGCAGGACGACCGCGATTTTGATGCTGACCAGGCCGCCTATCGCGAAGCCCAGCGGCGGCTGGATGCGGAAATTTCCTTCGCCGATCGCCTGCTGGTGCGCGCCACCAATGCGTTTTACGCTGGGCAGTATCACTTGAGCCGGGTGTTGCTTGCACAGGTGGGAAGCGCAGAGACGGCCACGCCGCCCATCCGCGCCCGGGCCCGCTACTATCTGGGGCGCGTGGCTTATGCGCAGGGCCAGTGGCCCGCGGCCGAGCAGCATTTTCAGCGCACGCTGGAGGCGCCCGGCCGCCGGACGGACGGGCTGGCGCCATGGAGCCACTTCTATCTGGGGCAGATGCGGCAGGCCGAGGGCGCGGCGGATGCCGCCGAGGCCCATTACACCGAGGCGCTTAACTTCGCAACGCCGTTTGACTATCACCAGTGGTTGGAGCAGCGCGTGGCTGCTGCTCGCGAAACATTAACGGGTGGCGCGTAACAGAGTCGTAGGGCGTAGGACGGGCAAGCGTACGCGAAAGCCGGTGCCTATGTGCGCCGATAGCGCACAGGGAAGGCGCTTGCGGAGAGAGAGGACGGGCCTGGGCCGCCGTATGCTACTACCTGAACGGACGGCTACCCCACCCATCAGTGCGTCCATCATTTGTTCAAACAATTATACAGCGCCCTACACTGCCATGACTCCTTCCCCTCACGCCAACGGCTCAACCGCCGTTGTGGCCCCTCCCTCGGAGGATCGGTTTGCCCCGACCGAACTCCACGATCGCGTGGTCATCATGTTACTCTTTGATCAGGTGGTAACCGAAGCCGATGTGCGCACGGCATGGGACAAGCGCCGGGAAAGCGGCGACTCACACCGGGCCCTCTGGCGGGTGTTAGCCTCCATCGAGGGCGTCGACGAGGACGCCGTCTTCGCAGAGGCGGCGCGCGTGTACGGCTTCAACAGCATGCGGCTGGACACCAACACGGCCGTTAAGCAGATGCGCCAGGTGCGTGATCAGACGGATCTCCAGAACTGGCTGGCGTTGCTGAATGCCTCCGTTATACCGGTCGCGAAGGCAGAGGGCCGCATGATTTTCGCGACTCATGACCCCACACGCCCTGGGGTCCGAAAAGCCATCGACAGGGTCTGGACCAAGCCCTACGATCTGCGCTACACGAACCGCGACGCTGTTGTCAGCGTCATTAACGCCGCCACCAGGCGGCAGCAGGCGTACGTTCGCCCGGCCGAGCGCTTCACCGCGCCGTGGGTATCCGACCCCGACGCAGCCTATGCGCCGCCGCGTGCAGTGGCAAACGGCACGCTGGACCGGCCCACATTTATGCGCTTGCTGGAAGGAGCGCTCGTTGATGTGGTTCGAAAAGATGCAACCCTGGTGTGCCTCGTGCCCAACACCAACGATGAAACAGAATTCTTTTTGGAAGAAGAGGGGCGCTTGCAGCCGTGGTTTACGGAGCAACGCGTTCCGGCACAGGTGCTGCTGGCGGCGCTTAAGAGCTACATCCTTGAGGTAAGCAACAACCAGCCGCAGGCCTCACGCACGCGCACGATCCAGCGCTGGATCGACGGCACACGCGTTTCCTTTTCGATGGATTGGTTGTCTGAGCCCAAGCAGCTACCGTGCGCCCGCATCCGTGTGGTCTCGTAAGCACCCGGCACGGACCGCCGTCAGCCGGTGCTCTGCATGGCCGCGGCGATACCATTGATACTGAGGAGGAGGGCATGCGCTGTGGCATCGGGATCATCCTCCTCCGCACGGTAGCGGCGTAGCAACTCCAACTGCAGCAGATTCAGCACGTCGGTGTACGGATTCCGTAGCGCAATCGACTTCTTGATGACGGGGCTGCGCTCGAGCAGCGTCTCCTGCTTCGTGATGGTGAGGATGGCACTCCGGGCCCGGTCGTACTCCGCCTCAATGCGGGTGTGAAAGTCCCCGCCATCGGCGGCGTTGGTCGCCTGCCGGGCATAGCGCCGGGCGATGATCAGGCGAGCCCGGCTCATCTCCCGCTGGGCACTGTCCACCACGGCCTGGAAGAAGGGCCACGTAGCATAAAGGTTTTGCAGCGCCTCTGCCCCATGGGTCTCTATGGCTTCCTGTAGCGCTACGCCGGTCCCATACCAGCCAGGGATGAGGTAGCGCGTCTGCGTCCAGGCAAAGACCCAGGGGATAGCGCGCAGCCCTTCAAAGTCGACCTCGCCAGAGCCGCGGGAGACGGGCCGCGAAGCAATGGGCAAGCGGCTGATGTGCTGGATCGGCGTGGTCTTTACGTACCAGGACCAGAAATCGCTGTCGTGGATAAGATCGCGATAGGCGTCCATTGCGGTACCGGCCATGGATTCCACGATGTGATGTGCTGTGGCCTCAGCAACGTCCTCCCGGTCCAGTGGCCGTTCCACCGCCCCTGCCGACGCGCGAAGCATGGCGTTGAAAATCTGCTCCAGGTGCCGCCGCGCAATGGCGGGAAGGGCGTACCGGAAGGAGATCACCTCCCCCTGTTCGGTAAAGCGAATGCGGCCATTGTGCACGGGTTCGGGCATGGCCAGGATCGCCTGGTTCGCCCGTCCGCCGCCGCGCCCCACCGTACCGCCGCGGCCGTGGAAGAGCCGGAAGTCGACGTCGTGGGCCCGGCAGACTTCTGAGAGCCGGCCCTGCGCGCGGTGCAGCGCCCAGTTGGCCATCCAGTAGCCGCCGTCTTTGTTGCTGTCCGAGTAGCCCAGCATCAGCTCCTGAAAATTCCCTCGATGCTGCAGGTGTTGTCGGTAGACCGGGTGGGCGAACAGCTCTTCCATGAACGCATCCGCGTGCGCAAGGTCTTCCACCGTTTCGAAGAGGGGCGCCAGGTCCAGTGGCGATTCCACGGTGCCGTCCTCCAGGCGCCAGAGGCCGACCTCTTTAGCCAACAGCAGCACCTCCAGCAGGTCGCTGACGTCGTGCGTCATGCTGACGATGTAGGTGCCTACGGAGTCTGGCTCATGAGCGGTTTGCTCAGCCAGCAACTCCAGCGTCTCCATCAGCGAGGCAATAGCCTCCGGCCACGGACGTCCGCGCGGCACCAGGGGCCGTGGGTTCTGCAGTTCCTCGGTCAACAGCGTGAGGCGCTCCTCCTCCTGTAGCGCCGCATAGTCGTCCGTCACCCCGGCAACGCGCAGCAAGTGCGCAACGGTTTCTTCGTGCACCCCACTGTGCTGCCGGACGTCGAGCGCCGCCAGGTGAAAGCCGAACGTCTGCGCGCGGCTCAAGAGGTCGGCCAGTTGCCCATACGCGGCCAGGTCCTCAAACCCACACGCGGTAAGGCCCTCCTGGATCAGCTTCAAGTCGTCGATGAACGTCCGGCTGGTGTAGGGCGGGGCACCGGGGATCTCCTCCTCGCGGAGCAGCGCCGAGAGCCGGGCACGCATGTACGTGAGCTTCATGCGGAACGGCTCCTGCTGAAACTGACGCTTACGGTACGCCGCGATGGAGACGTACTCGGCGTCGGCTTCGATGCTGTCGTAGAGGGCCTGCGGGACGTTTACCTGTGCATCCGAGATGCTGAGCTCCCGGCGCAGCGCTTTGATGTCCTCAAAGTAGCGCTCAAGCACCACATGCCGCTGACGCCGGAAGGTAGAGCGGGTGATGTCGGGCGTAACATTGGGGTTGCCGTCCCGGTCGCTTCCGATCCAGGAGCGGAAGCGGAGAAGCGGCGGAAGTCCGTCGGTGGCTTCCCGGGCGGCTTCGATCCCAAACCGGCGCTCCAGGCTTTGCCGGATGTCGCGCTGTACCGTTGGCACGGTATCCCAGATGGCATTGCGCATAAAGTACAGGCCCTGGTCTACTTCTTCCTCCACGGTGGGGCGCGCCGCGCGGATCTGGTCGGTGCTCAGCAGCAGGCTAATCTGCGAGAACATGTCCGTGAGCGTTTCCATGCGCTCCAGCGGAGGCAGCGCCTCTCCCTGTACGGCATCCAGCAGGCCGGAGAGGTGCTGCTGTTTGTAGAGGATGCTGCGCCGCCGGGCTTCGGTGGGGTGGGCCGTCAGCGTCGGCTGCACATCCAACCGGTGGATATGGCGTAGGGTGGCCTCAATATCCAGCCCTTGCGCTTGCAGCGTAGCAATGGCCTCATCAATGGAGTCGGCGCGGGGCTCATCTGCGCTGCTCTCGCGTGCCCGCTCGCGGTTGATTCGGATGATCTCCTGCCGCTCGGCCTGGTTTACCAGATGAAAAAAGGTTGTGAACGCCTTCAGCAGCCACACGATCTGCTCGTGGGAGAGCCCGCGAATACGTGTGGCGGCGGCGTCACGGAGACTGGAGTCCTGCTGTTGCGCGGCTTCTTTGCATTGCTGTCGGAGCTCCTCAACGAGGGTCAGGGTGTCCTCACCGGCCCGGTCTCTAATCGCCTCACCAAGGAGACTCCCCAGCAGGTTCACCTGCTCGCTCAGCGGGCGCGAAACGCCTGTACCTTCTGCTTCAACGGAAATGCCTTGCCAGCGGCTCATGCGAAATAGGGGCCAGATGATAAAAATAAAATCAGGTCGCGCGAAGCGAACGCGCAGTGCAACATACAAATGCCCGGGCAGAAGCGCAGGGCCAGCACTTCAGTAAAGAAAACGCCCGTTTGGGGGTTGGCCGATACCAGTAGCCAGGAAAACGGTAGCGCTACCCCTCATGCCCGCCTACAACGAGCACAATCTCGCCTCGCACGCGGTGTTGGGCATCGTAGTAGGTATGCAGCTCTTCCAGCGTGCCACGGCGGACTTCTTCAAATTTCTTGCTGAGCTCGCGCGCCACCACGGCCGGACGCTCGGTGCCGAACACCTCCGCCAGGTGCCCGAGGGTTTTTGCAATGCGGTAGGGCGATTCGTAGAGCACGAGCGTCCGCGGGTCGGTGCTGAGCTCGCGGATGCGCGTCTGCCGGCCCTTCTTTTGTGGCAGGAAGCCTTCAAACACAAACCGGTCGCAGGGGAGTCCGCTGACGGTGAGCGCAGGCAGTACGGCTGAGGCGCCGGGCAACGCCTCCACCGGCACGTCGTTTTGGACGCAGGCCCGCGTGAGGTAAAAACCGGGGTCGGAAATCCCTGGGGTGCCCGCATCCGTGATGAGGGCCAGGTGCTGCCCAGCCTTCATCAGCTCGATGAGCTGTGGCGTCTTCTTGTGCTCGTTATGAGCGTGGTAGCTGGTGGTGGCGGTGCGGATGTCATAATGCGACAGCAGCACGCCGGAGGTGCGGGTGTCCTCACACGCAATCAGGTCTACCTCTTTCAATACGCGCAGGGCGCGCAGCGTAATGTCTTCGAGGTTGCCAATAGGCGTAGGGACGAGCGTAAGCATGGGCAGCACGGGGGTGGGGAGAGGCGAGATGGGGCGGAGCAGGGGCAGCCACGGCTACGACCGCAGCCAGGACAGGAAGCGGTGGCGCAGGGGGGGCGTGGCGCGGAGGTCCATCCTCACGTACACCAGGAGCCAGAGCCCCACAGCAATCATCACGATGTTGGCGATCCACATGCCAAACCAGGGGTCAATCGCGCCCCGGTTGGCCAGCTTCTCGCCCTGCACCAGCGTGATCCAGTAAAAGAGGAAGATGCCAAAGGCCAGCGCGCCTACCGTGCCAAGCCCGCTGCGCCCTACGCTCAGGCCCAGGGGGGCTCCGATAAACAGAAAGATGAGGCAGGCGACGGCAATGGAGTACTTCTTATGCACCTCCACACTGTAGCGGGCCGCCCGCAGCGTATCCCACTCGGTCGTACGGCGTGTATCGTCGATCTGGGAGGCGGTAGTGCGGGCGTTTTCGATGGCGGCGGTATGCATCAGGCTGCGCTGGTTGGCCTCCAGGCCAGCCGTGACGCCCTGCTGCGCGAGGGAGCCGGCGCTCGTGCGCGTGATGGGCGGCTCGCGTCCCCCCGCACTTCCATCAGCGGCCAGCGCATCCGGCGAGGGAAGTGCGTCTTCCAGGTCAGAGCGCGGGGTGAGGGTGCTATCGGGGCGCCCGGGCAGCCCACGGTGCTGCTCGCGGGTGCGGAGCAGAGCGTATGCCTGCGCTACCGATTGCTGCAGCGAATCGATGTACAGCACCATATCGCGGGTGGGCATGGTGCGCTCGGAACGGTACCGCTCCTGCGGCTCGGAGCGCTCAAAGCCAAAATCGGAAATGTCGAAGGTGATCTGGTAGCGCTCAAACGCCAGGCGCTCATACCGCTCCTCCAGGCCGCTGCGCCGGGCCGACGGCCGGCGGTGCACCTCGCCCTCCCGCAGGTCAAACACAATCTCTGCGCCGTCGGCCTGCGAGCTCAACTCGCCATGGCGGGCCTTAATGACGCCCTGGTTACGCGAGCCCTCCGTGTAGTCGTAAATGGTCACGTCGCGGACGTGGCCCGTTTCGGCATCGCGATCCTGCACCAGAATGGCGTAGCTCCGGAGGCCGGTGTAGAAGACACCCGGTTGAAGATCGAATCCCGGTTTTTGCGTGCGAATGTCCTGCCACAGCACCCGGGCCCGGAAATTGGCCTCGGGGAGGATCACATGGTTGAAGTACGCCATCGTGCCGGCCAGCAGGCAGCCCACAATCACGAGCGGCCACATGAGCTGGGTGATAGAAATGCCGCATCCCTTGATGACAGTGTAGGCATTGGACTCGGTGAACGTCCCAAACACCATCAGGGTGGCCAGTAGCACCGACATCGGCACCGCCAGCACCAGCATGTAGGCCAGGTTGTAGGAGATCAGCTCAACAATCACCGTGAACGGCAGCCCCCGTCCGGCGATGTCGCCCAGGTAGCGCATCAGGAACTGCATCAACAGCAGAAACATGATCACACTCAGCCACCCCAAGAAGGGGCCAGGCAGGGCGCGCAAGATGATGCGATGGACATGCTTCATGCAAAGGCGAGCCAATCAGGCGCGGTGCAGCGTGAGCAGGGTAACTTCCGGACGAATACCCATACGAAGCGGCGGCCCAACGGTGCCCACGCCCCGGTTGACGTACAAAAACTGTTCGCTGCGCGTAGGATGGCCGGTGGTGGGCTCGCGGTAGCAGCCAGCCCAGCGATCGTAGGCGATCCGGGCCAGCCCCCACTGCACCGGGCCTACTTCCAGCCCGACCTGCCCGCCGTGCGTGTGGCCGCAGAGCATCAGGTCGATGGCAGGGAAGTCAGGGCGGACGCGCTCGTCCCAGAATGTGGGTACGTGGGCCAGCAATACCTGCACGTCGTCGCCATGCGCGCTCGTCGCCATGCCGTCCGTGGCAGCATGGAGGTCGCCAAACTGCTGATTGAAGCCGGTGTTGTCCGTACCCATGAGATGGAGCTGCGCGCCGTCAATCTCGAGGGTACGGTGCGTGTTTACGAGGAGGTCGATGGAGGTCTGCGCCCGCACACGAGCCTCCACGTCCGCCACGTTCGCGTAGTGGTCGTGGTTGCCGAGGCAGCCGTAGACGCCCAGTTCGGCCGAGAGCTGCTGCAGCGCGGGAGCTATACGGTCCAGTTCGGCCGCATCCCGGTTCACATAATCGCCTGTGAGGGTGATGAGATCGGGCTGCAAGTCCTGCACGAGCCTGGCCACATCGTGCATGGGGCGCTCGCTGAAAAAGGAGCCGGCGTGGAGGTCTGAGAGCTGGGCAATAGTGAGGCCCTCCAGCGCCCGAGGCAGCCCTTGAATGGGGACGTCCACGCGTCGCACCTGAAAGTCGTACAATGTGCGGAACAGACTATAGCCCACCACCACAAACGGCACCGACGCCGCGCCCCAGCCCACATCGCGCAGAAAGTCGCGCCGGGTGTGGCCGCGCATGTCGCTCAGGTCAAGGGGCTGGGACCGCTCCGCAGCGGCATTGCCTGCCCCCACCGGTTCCTCTGCACCAAGCCGCTCCTGAAACCACGCAAACAACCACTGCACGCCCCGGATGCTGTCCTTCACCCCAAGCCCGATCGCAATGAGGCCCTTGGGCGCATAGTACACGCCCCAAGCGCTCATAATCGCCCAGCGCAGCAACTTGGGCTCCACATCGTACCAGTTCGAAAGCGCAAAATAGAGCGGGGCCACCAGCGGCATGAGGACAAGCGTGACGCGGTACAGCGGGAGGGTCCACTGCAGGGTCGGTTCCCGACGTGCCTGAACCCGGTGCTGCACATAGCGCCGCCAGTTGCGGTAGACGTAGTAGTCGATGAGCAACGGGACGAGCGCCGTTACCGAGAGGAAAAAGAGCAAAAAGAAGGGCGTGTTCATGGGCCGGAGCCCGGGCTCTGCAACAATGGAGGTACCAGCGGGGCCGCAATACAATCAGCTATGTGTACCAGAAAGCGCCGAACGAGCACCTCGGCAGACAGGTTCGGCGCGGCGGCCAAGCTAAACGCTGTTGTCACACCTTCGGGTACGGAGCGCCATCGCACCGCCCGGGGCAGATCCTTCCCGCCGGGGCCGCGTACCGGTGACTGTTGCACCTCGTATCCTCCTGCACTTGGCCGTATTGCTCATGGCTGCGTCGTCCATGACCGTGAAGTCGTTTACCTTCAACCCGTTTCAGACCAACTGCTACATCGCGCACGCCGATGGAGAGGCCGCGCTGATCGATCCTGGTACGCACACGGCGCAGGAGCAGCAGGCCGTGCTCGACTATCTGGAGCGCCACGAGCTGGACGTGACGCATCTGCTGCTGACGCATGCGCACATCGACCACATCTTCGGCTGCGCCTTCTTCGCCGAGCATTTTGGGCGCCCGTTTCAGATGCATGCGGCAGATGAGCCCTTTATCGCGCGGGCCGAGGAGCAGGCCAAAGGCTTTGGTTTTCCGCTGGAGCGCCCCCCGCTTCCGGATACGTTTCTGGAAGAGGGCGATACGCTTAGCGTCGCCGGATTCACCTGGGACGTCCTCCACACCCCAGGCCACTCGCCGGGCTCGATTACCTTCTACGACGAGGCCAACAGCTTTGCAATCGCTGGTGATGTGCTCTTTTCGGGCTCCATTGGGCGGACGGAGGGGTTGCCGCAGACCTCTATGCCGCAGCTCATGCAATCCATCTTTGATAAGCTGGTGCCGCTGGGCGACGACGTGACCATCTACCCCGGGCACGGACCGAAAACCACGATTGGGGCGGAGAGGAAGCGCAATCCGTTCTTGACCGGGCAGGTACCGGGCGTGCCAGCGCCAAAGTGAGCCGAATGTAGCCGCGCCGGTTTCCTCGCTGTCATTACCTGATGGGCTGGCTTAACCGGAAGCAGGTACGCCTTCGGAGAGCATAGCCTCGTAGTAGTCTTCGTATTGTGGCACAATGCGGGTGGTATCAAAGTCGTGCGCCCGCGCACGCGCAGCCGCTGCCATCCGCTTGTGCAGCGCCTCATCCGTGATGAGCTCCCGGGTGCGCGCCGTCATCTCCTCGACGTTGCCCAGCTCGCAAAGGAAGCCGCTTTCGCCCTGTTGTACGAGCTCCGGCAGGCCTCCAATGTCGCTGCAGACGACGGGCACTTCGCAGGCCATGGCCTCCAGCCCGGCAAGCCCGAACGTCTCGGATCCGCTCGGCATAAGGAAGACATCCGCCACGGAGAGAATCTCCATGATGGGGTCCTGCTTCCCAAGGAAGCGCACATCATCCTGCACGCCCAGTTCGCGCGCAAGGTGTTCCGACGGCATCCGATCAGGTCCGTCGCCTACCAAAAGCAGCTTCACAGGCAAGTCGTCCTGCCGCAGCTGATGCAACACCCGCACCACGTCCTGCGCACGCTTCACCGGGCGGAAGTTGGAGACGTGGATCAGTACCTTTTCGCCATTGGGGCAAAGGGCGCGGCGGAAGTAGTCTTTATCGGAGCGGTAAAACTCGTCCGTATTGATGAAATTAGGAATCACCTCGATGTCCTTCTCGACGTCGAAGTGCGCATAGGTCTCCTCCCGAAGGTATTCCGAGACGGCCGTCACGCCTTCCGATTGGTTGATCGAGTAGTTGACGACGGGGCGAAAAGAGGGGTCCTGGCCCACAATGGTGATGTCCGTACCGTGGAGCGTGGTGATGACCGGCACGTCCAGCTGCTGCTGTTGCAGAATCTGCTGGGCGAGCACCGCACTGGTGGCATGGGGGATGGCGTAGTGCACGTGCAGGAGATCAAGCCCTTCGTACTTCGCCACGTCCACCATCTTGCTGGTCAGCGCCAGCGAGTAGGGCGGGTACTCGAAGAGCGGGTAGCTGCTAATGTTGACCTCGTGGAAGAAGATGTTGCCCGTGACGTTGCTGAGGCGGAAGGGCAGGGAGTAGGCAATGAAATGAATCTCGTGGCCGCGGACGGCCAGGGCTTTGCCCAGTTCGGTGGCCACGACGCCGCTCCCGCCATAGACGGGGTAGCAGGTAATACCGATCTTCATAACAATTTTGGCAGGGTCAACAAAAGAAGCAGGGGTACCGTGCATGAGACCGCTCCCCCGATAGGTATCGCACGTACCAGTGATGTACCGGTTGGTTGCTCGCTCTGCTTTGTGCATGGGCCACGGCCTTGTTACGTAGCAATGTTACGTACCGGGCGCCCGCAGCGGCTTCCTTGCATGAGAGCTCCACATCCAGCATCTTGCAGTGCGGCCTCAATCCGCAGTTCAATCCACTCGCTACATTCATTATCTGTTTATCTTTTGGTTCTCCCGCTCATGACGCGAATCCATACGTTTAGCATCGCTTTTTTCTTTATTCTCTTCGGGTTGCTCTGGCACGCGACTCCCGCGAACGCTCAGCTCGGCGTGGCCGCAGGAGCCAACTTCAATGACATTGGCGATATCAGCCCGGGCTCCGACGAGGGCCGCTTCGAAAATGCCACAGGCTTCCATGTCGGGCTTTTTTATGACCTCACGCTGGGACCGGCGGCTGTGCGGCCGGGGCTGTATTACATGGATGTAGGCACCTTTAGGGGGGAAGACGCGGAGAGCAACGTCGACATCGACATGTTCGAGCTGCCCATTGATGTGCGCTTCCGGTTGGCCACGCTGCCCATCGTGCGGCCGTATCTGACGGTCGGTCCAGTTTTTCAGCTGGCTCGGGAGGAGGGCGAATCGTTTGAGAATCTGAACATCGCCGGTAACGTGGGCCTGGGTACTGAAATCAGCATCCCGACGGTGTCGCTGACCCTCATGCCTGAGCTGCTCTACAAGGTTGGCATCTCGCGCTTCACCGATGGCTTTGAGTTTGCCGGCCTTGAGGCAGAACCCGGCGGTGAGCGCCTCAATAGCTTTATGCTGCGGCTTGGCGTCCGCTTCTAAGGGTGCGCCCGCCGTAGCCGTCACGATCCACCAGGATCATGGGAAGCCGCTGGGCGATCGCGCCACAGCGGCTTCCTCTGGTAATGGCCATCCAGCAGGCGCTGTACGTTGTCCCCTGAACCGCAGGTGTAGCGGTTCGTTTGTGCGAACCCTTTAGTATAGCATTCTGCATCACTGACCCCGCTACGCCATGCGCATCATCGGAGGACGATTGCAGCGTCAGACGCTGCGTTCCCCCCAGGGCCACCTCACACGGCCTACCACCGACCGGGCCCGGGAAGCGATCTTCAACATGATTTATAGCCGGCTGGACCTACACGACACGTTCGTGCTGGATCTCTTTGCGGGCACGGGTGCGCTCGGGCTGGAGGCCATTAGCCGTGGCGCCGCGCATGCCACCTTTGTGGAGTCCGCCCCCAAGGTGCTGGCGTATGCGCAGCAGAACGCGGAGGCGCTGGGCGTAGCCGACCAGACGGCCATGGTGAAGACAAAGGCCGCCCCGTACCTGCGGAAGTACACCGGTCCGCCCTTCAGCGTTATCTTCGCCGACCCACCGTATGAGTACGAAGGCCTGGCCGACCTGCCGGATCTGGCCCTGCCGCACCTCACGCCCAACGGGCTGTTCATTCTGGAGCACGATACGCGCATCTTCTTCGATGACCATCCAGCGCTGGATACGAGCCGGAAATACGGCCGCACGGTCGTCACCATCTTTTGCCCGTTGCTGGCCGAGCGCGCAGACGCAGCGCCCTCCGACGCTTCTCCGGCTTCTTCCACATCCTGATCCTCCCTCTCGCACATGCCCGCTGCTCCTCGCCTCGCCTTGCTGCCTGGCACGTTTGACCCATTTACCAATGGCCACCTTGACATCCTGGAGCGCGCCCTGCGCCTGTTTGATCAGGTAGAAGTCACGGTCGCCGTCAACTCCAGCAAGAACACACTGCTGGCGATCGATGAGCGGTGCACCCTGGTTAAGGAATGCACGGCACACCTGGACCGGGTCAGCGTCGCGGCGTTTGAAGGGCTGCTGGTGGATCGGGCTCGTGAGCGGAACGCCACAGCGCTTGTGCGCGGACTGCGACAGGTTAGTGATTTCGACTACGAGTTTCGGATGGCGTTTGCGAATCACAAGCTGCACCCCGACCTTGAAACGGTGTTTCTGATGACATCCGAACAGCACGCCATGATTAGCGCCACCGTCGTGCGTGATGTGCACCGCTGGGGCGGCGACCTCTCGGCCTTCGTGCCGCCCCCTGTGGTGGAGGCGCTCGCCCAGAAGAGAAAGGCTGCCGATTAGTCCCATCGCGTATGTCATCACACCGGCTTCCACGCCACCACAGCCCTTTACTGTCACCCTCATCCGCCGCCTTATGTCTGCTACCGCTGCTATTTCCTTTAATCCGCGCATCGAAGCCATGCAGCCCTCGGCCACGCTGGCTATGTCGGCCAAGGCGAAAGAACTGCGCCGGGCGGGGCACCCGGTCATTAGCCTGAGTGCGGGAGAGCCCGACTTCGATACGCCGCAACCCATTGCCGCGGCTGGCATCCAGGCCATCCGCGACGGCTATACGCGCTACACGCAGAACACAGGTATGCCGGAACTACGTGAGGCTATCGCGGCCAAGCTTCAGCACGACAACCATCTGACGTACGATCCTGGCCAGATCGTCTGCTCTAATGGCGCCAAGCAGTCGCTGGCGCTTACCATGAACGCGCTCGTACGGCCGGGCGATGAGGTGCTGATTCCAGCGCCTTACTGGGTAAGCTATCCCGAGATGGTACGCATGGCCGGCGGAGAGCCGGTGACGGTCCCCACTACGGTGGAGGACGGCTACAAGCTAACGCCCGAGCGGCTGGAGGCGGCCCTCACGCCACGCACGCGGCTGTTGGTGCACTGCTCGCCGTCGAATCCCACGGGGGCGGTGTATACGCAGGCCGAGTTGGAGGCCCTGGCGGAGGTGCTGGAGCGGCATCCGCAGGTCTTCATCGTATCGGATGAGATCTACGAGTACGTGACGTATGGCACCGACCACGTCGCTTTTGCTTCGCTGCCCGGTATGGCCGAGCGTACCATCACGGTGAACGGCTTCTCCAAAGGGTTTGCCATGACGGGCTGGCGCCTCGGCTACCTGGCCGCGCCGCATCCTATTGCCGACGCAGCAGCTAAGATCCAGAGCCAGTTTACGTCTGCCCCCAGTAGCATCTCCCAGAAAGCCGGGGTGGCCGCGCTCACCATGGATCTTGCGCCCGTACGCGAAATGGTGGAGGCGTTCTCTCAGCGGCGTGACCTTGTGCTCGAGCGGCTGCACGCGATCGATGGAGTCGCCTGTCCGCAGCCGGAAGGTGCCTTCTACGTCTTCCCCGATGTGTCGGCCTTCCATGGAACGACGACGCCCGGCGGGCAGGCCATCGACTCCAGCGAGGCCCTCTGCCTCTACCTGCTGGAGGAGCACTACGTGGCCACCGTCCACGGCGAGGCCTTCGGGATGCCCAGCGGGATGCGTCTTTCCTATGCGACTGGCACGGAGGCGCTTACGGAAGCTCTCGACCGCATGACGGCAGCACTGGGACAGCTTTCGTAGCATCAGCGTCCGGGCAGAGAGCTACCACAACTCGACGTAACCACCCTGTTGGGCCTTGAACCTTCGGGGCAGAGGCTACGTTTGGACGTTCGCTTCTTTTGGACCCCCACGGGTTCACTCTTTTCTGGAATTGCCCATCTCTGTGGAACCTCGCAACGAGCCGCCAGACTTTCACGAGCGGAGTCAGTCGCCGCCGCGGCGACGTAAACCCAAGGCGAAGGACCGGTACTGGCTGCACCTGCTGCTTTTTGTCGCCACGCTGGCCTCGACGGTCTTTGCCGGTATTCAGATGACGGGGCGGTTCGATCTATACGAGACCGAGGCGGCCCTCTTCACGCTGCTTGGCATGGAGTTTACACGGACCATGCTACTCGACGGGCTGCGCTTCGGCGGATCGCTGCTCCTCTTCCTCACGGTACACGAGTTTGGCCACTACTTTGCCGCCAAGTACCACGGGATTGCGACCTCACTGCCGTATTACATCCCCTTCCCGGTGCTCAACCCGATTGGGACGTTTGGCGCCGTCATACGCATTCGGGAGCCCATCCCAAGCCTTAAAAAGCTGTTCGATGTAGGCGCGGCCGGCCCCCTGGCAGGCTTTGTGGTGGCCGTTGGGGTGCTGCTGTACGGTCTGTTTACGCTGCCGCCGCCCTCGTACATGTTTGACCTGGCGGGGCACGATGAGGTGATCGATCATATCCGTGAGTTCGGCACGTTCCCCGATGAAATGCCACCGTTGCCTGAGGACGACCCCATGGGCGGGATGCGCCTGGTGGTGGGGCAAACGCCGCTCTACTGGATGCTGACGCAGTTCTTCCAGGACGTGCCGCCTATGTACGAGATGTACCACTACCCGTACCTCTTCGCTGGGTGGCTGGGCCTCTTCTTTACAGCGCTTAACCTGCTCCCGGTAGGGCAGCTGGATGGTGGGCACGTGATGTACGCGCTGGTCGGCAAGAAATGGCACGCCCGCATCGCCCGTGGCTTCGTGGCGCTGCTGCTGGTTTCGGGAAGCGTCGGCTTTATGTACGAAGCCGGAACGGAGATTACAGCGGCGGCCGCC
>LFFM01000111.1_pt1 | contig 48504 bp, 35 predicted proteins | sample 643131 | NCBI WGS metagenome assembly LFFM01 (sample SAMN03777445, study PRJNA286221) | soda lake metagenome | biome: soda lake; feature: Kulunda steppe; material: water; isolation source: sample Tc-Br brine of Tanatar trona crystallizer | place: Russia: Kulunda steppe | collected 2011-07 | reverse complement strand
CGCTGACCGACTGCGGCAGGTCGGAGGTGTCCATCTGTGACGACGGGCCATCCGGTAGCCCGGGGCGAAAATCGGGGATCGCGTCGGGCTGGACGCGCTCCACCGAGATGTCATCGAAGGAATCAAATGGTGAGTCCTCGTCGCCCTGTCGATCCTCTTCGTCTTCATCGTCATCCTGGCCGGTCTGATCGATGGTATCGTCGGGGATGTCGACGTCTGTGGTCTCTTCAGTGCGCTCGACGGAGTCCGGTTCCACGACGCGCTGGGCCGATGCCGGTGCCGCATCGACGACCAGTGCCAGCGCAACGGCGCCGGCGATCGCGATCGCAGAAGATGAGTGTCTCAATGACGTCATAACAGAAGAGGTCGAGTCGTGAGAATTACCGGGGCTTTTGCGTCCTGCTCATCGATTTTATACAATCTCACTATAACGGGGGCGTTGTGCGGCGCAAATAGATGCCCCCGGCGCCGGCGGGGCAGCTTCGCAACGAAACGCGCTGGCGAGCCCGATCATCAGGCCGAGATGTCGGCCCGGTGATCACGATATTCGAGACCAGTGCTTGACGCCTGAAAATACAGGCCGTATTTTGCCTTGCCCGTTGCCCGGTGTTCGGCGCGGCAGAACGCGATCGCATCGCCGATGACGTCGAGATGCCTTGTTTGGGCTTCGGGATTGACGTTGAGATGTGCGCCGCGACGCCTCTGAGGCTGTCGAGCAATTGTAGAGCGCAGCCCGGACGACGCAGGATGCGCTGTCCGATAATTTTGAAGAGTTGAGCGAACGGAGAATCCGGTGGATTCCAAGAATCACAGTTTACGGATTGCGCTGGTCTGGAACGGGACCATCTATCAAGAGCGGGTCTTCAATCAGACCAGTGAGCACATCGTGACCATGGGCGACGGTGACACCAATGTCATCTCCTTGCCCGCCGATGGGCTCCCGGACTCGTTGGAGGTCTTCGAGCGCGAGGAAAAGGGCTACGTCTTTCGGTTTACCGACCAGGTCGACGGCAGCCTCCATATCAACGACGACGAGTATACGTTCCAGCAGCTCGTCGACGACAATCGCGCCGTTCAGGTCGGCACCGAAAGTACGCAGTCCGGCCAGGCCGCTATCTACGAATTGAGCCTCAATTACGGCGACTGGGGCGTCATTACCCTGGGCGCCATCAACGTCTTTTTTCAGCTTCTCGATCGCTCCGATGTCGTCGCCGGCCGCAGCCCCACCGAGATGCTCGACGGGCCGCTGACAATGGCGCTGATGCTGGCGTTGTTTTTACACCTCGTATTTTTGATCTCCGCATTCTTGCAGCCGCCAATGCCCGACCTGCAGGACCTGGAGTACGAAGACCGATTCGCTGAATTTGCGGTCGACGATATCGAGGATGCCGAAGAGGAAGAAGAGGACGAAGAAGAAGACGAATTGACCTCTGAAAAGGCCGCTGAAGACGAAGGTGAATTCGGCGATCCGGAAGAGGAAGTCGAAGAGACCGAGACGCCGGATCACGAAGAGGAATTGACCGATGAAATCGACATCGAAGAAGTCGGTGTCCACGACGCTCTGAGCGAAGATGTCATCGGCGAAGGCCCGCTCGATCAGCTTTTCCAGGACGACGGCATGGAGTCCGAGATTTCGACAGCCATGACCGGCGACGGCGATGAGCTCGATATCGGACGCGGTTCCGGCGGTATGGGCCTTCGCGGAGAGGGTTCCGGCGGCGGCGGTGAGGGATACGGCCGAGTCGGTGGACTGGGCGATGTCGACACCGGGCCCGGTGGAGGTGCCGGCGGAGAAGTCGGTGCTGCCGAAGAGCGCGAAGTCGAACCCACTGTCGATACTGGAAGCCCGGCGGTCGGTGACTACTGCGACCCCGCCGATATCCGGCGCGTCGTCGAGGCGCGTTCGCCGGCGATTCAGCACTGCTATGAGCGCGAACTCCAGACCGACCCCGAACTGGCCGGTAACCTGACGATGAACTGGCGCGTCGAGCTCGACGGAGCGGCGTCCAATGTCATGGTCGTCGAATCCTCGCTCAACCACCAGGGCGTCGAGGGATGCATCTCGAGGACCATCGAACGGATGCACTTCGATGAACCCGACGGCGGTATGTGCGATATCAACTACCCCTTCGTCTTTACCGGGTTGAACTGACCGCAGAGCACAACGCCCGTATCGGGCATGGAAGTATCGCAGAAGCCGGTGTCTCCCCGCGAGGCACCGGCTTCTTGTGTTTTTGAGCCGCAAAGGCGCAGAGAGGGAATGGAACCGCAAAGAGGCGAAGTGGGCAAAGGAAAACCAAACCCCGGAAAAGCAAAACCGGTCAGTACGTTCTGTGATAACCCCAGGCGACCCCCTCGCGCTAGCGGGGGAGCCTGGGGGCACAACGCCGGGTAACCCAAACCGGTCAGTACGTTCTGTGCTAACCCCAGGCGACCCCCTCGCTAGCGGGGGAGCCTGGGGAGCACAACGCCAAAAAACCAACCCCGACGAAGCCAGATTCAGCGCGCGAGGCCGCGAAGGGGCAAATCATGGGAGGGCGAGCCTTACAGACGATGGAAGTCGACGGCCGGTGAAGTGTCACGATCGCCTCGGTGAAAATCCCTTTTGAATCCTCGGGATCCGATCGCTACTATGAAAGATCCGCCTCAAATAGGTATTCGCCGCTTTTTCGGCGGCCACTGGGCCCGTGCACAGCGCATGGGGCGGCAGGTGGTAGTGATGATGGATTCGCACCCCGGCTTTTGACGGGCGAGCCGTATCGTCGGTGCGAGGCGAGCGTCGCCGTTGGTGGCGTCCGATAATTTTTGCGGATTAGAAGCTGTCAAAATAATGTCGGACCGAGCGAGACCGAGAAGATTTTGCCGCAGTGTTCGTTCGAAAGACGAGGCCTAGCAGCGCTAAGTCGAGGATTTTCGACGGGAACTGCGGTCTAAATCGGCCGGAAATCGCGACGGGAGACTTTTTGATAGCTTCGTAGAGCGTTGGAGGAGCCGATGAAATCGGTGAATCACAGTTTACGGATCGCCCTGGTTTGGAACGGGGCGATCTTTCGAGAAGAGATATTTAATCAAACGGCACGGCATACCGTCACTATCGGTGATGACGAGCACAATGCGGTGGTATTGTCGACGCCTGGATTGCCGGACTCGCTAGAGGTCTTCGAGCGCAATGACAAGGGCTATACCCTGCGCTTTCCGGATGGCGTCGACGGCAGCCTTCACATCAACAGCGACGAGTACACCCTGGAGACGCTACGCGAGGACAATCGCGCCGTCGAGATGGGGGCTGCCATGACCGGACGGGGGAGGGTACCGCTCTTTGAGATGCGGCTTCATCGAGGGGACTGGGGCGTTCTGGAATTTGGAGATATCAGTCTCTTTTTTCAACTCGTCGAGGGCTCAGATGTCGTCGCCGGGCGCAATCCGCGGGACATGATCGACGGCCCTCTGACGGCGGCCGTCGCGGCGGCGCTACTGCTGCATATGGGGGCGCTTGTGACCGCCTTTTTGCAGCCGCCGACGCCGGAACTCGAGCATCCGCAACATCACCAGCGGATGACGGAGTTTGACGTCGATGACATCATTGATGCCGACGATGAGGAGGAGCTCGACGTCGATGAGTTGGCCTCCGAGAGCACGGAAGACGACAGCGCGGAGTCCGATGCCGATGGCGACGAGATGGCCGATGAGGTCGATGCAGTCGATGAGGCCGATACGCCGGATGAAAGCGATGAGACCGTCGCCGAAGCCGACGAATTGAATGTCGACGAAGTCGGTGTCCACGATGCGTTGAGTCAAGATGCCATGGCCGATAGTGCCATCGGCAATGTCTTCGATGACAGTGAGGTCGGCGGTGTGATGGACCTCGGCGGTGATGACATGGAGGCCACCGGTCGAAATGGCGCCGGTCCCGATATTGGAGACGGAAGCGGCGGTAATCGAAGTTTCTCGGAGATTGGTGAGCCCGGTCCCGGTGATGGTCCTCCCCCCGGGGATGGACCGGCTCTCGAGGAGAGCGGGCAGCGCCAGGTCCCGGATCCGACGGATGATGACGATCCGGAGGTCGGTGACTTCTGTCAGCCGTCGGATATTCAGCGCGTCGTCCAGGCCCGATCGCAGGCCATCCAGCACTGCTACGAGCGCCGCCTGCAGGTCGATCCGCAGTTGAGCGGTGATCTGACGATGAACTGGAGGGTCGAACTCGATGGATCGCCATCGAATATTCGCGTCATGGAGTCGACACTCAATGACGCGGAGGTCGAGGGTTGCGTGTCGCGGACCATCGAGCGGATGCACTTCGATCAACCGGAGGGAGGAATGTGCGAGATCAGCTACCCCTTCGTATTCTCCGGTCTGCGTTAGGACCGCAAAGCGGCGAAGGTTTATGGAACCGCAAAGAGGCGAAGTAGGCAAAGGAAAAAACCAACCGCGGAAAACCGACAGGACGTTCTGTGGTGAACCCCGGGCGTTTCCGGTGGAACGAAGGTCATGAACCAAAACCCGCCATGACGTTCTGTGATAACCCCAGGCGACCCTCGCGCTAGCGAGGGAGCCTGGGGGCACAACGCCGAAAACTCAAACCCGTCGAAGCGAGGTTCAAGCCGCGAGACCGCGAAGAGGCAAAGTGGGCAAAGGAAAAACCCAACCCCGGAAAACCGACAGGACGTTTTGTGGTGAGCCCCGGGCGTTCCGGGTAAAACGAAGGTCATGTACCAAAAACCCAACCCCGGAAAAGCAAAACCGGTCATGACGTTCAGTGTTAACCCCAGGCGACCCCCGCGCTAGCGGGGGAGCCTGGGGGCCCAACGCCGAAAAACCCCAGCCGCCGAGCCATTACCCCGACGATCCGATCGGAGTTTCCGATGAAAACCGAACGCCATAGTTTACATCTGACGCTGCTGTACTGCGGCGTCATCTATGATGAGCACGTCGTCCGGTCGACGCCCGGTAGCTCCGTGACTCTGGGAACCGACGCCAATTGCCGGTTTGCTCTCTGTGCACCGGAGCTTCCGGAGTCGCTGGAGTGTTTTGAGCGACTCGACGATGGCGTTGCTCTGCGGTTTACCGATCGCACCCGCGGCGTAGTCGAAATTGGTGGTGAGGAGTTCGGATTTTCTAGACTCGTAGAAAGTGGCATGGCCTGCGAGGTGGGGACTGTCGATACCGATGGCGGCCGCAGTGCGGTCTACGAAGTGCGACTTCGGCCCGGTGAGCGGGGGCTATTGAAATTCGGCGATGTAACCGTCGTCTTTCAGATCGCGGAGAAGCGAAGGCTGCTTCCCGGAAAGCGGGCCCACAAATACATCGCCAAGCCGATCGTGGCGACGCTCGCCGTGGCGCTGTTGGTTCATGTGGCATTCGTCGTCAACGCGTTCCTGACACCGCCACCTCAGCCACTTCCGGAGTACATCGAGATCCGAACATGTACGTTCGGGCTCGAGCTTCCCGACGAGGAGGACGAAAGCAACGATTCTCCGGAGACCGTCGGGAATATCGATGATGACGACGAAATCAGCGATGTCGTCGGTATCCTCGGACCAACCACACCGCCGGATGGGGCGCTCCAAGACGTTTACCCCGCGACGTATAGCGCCGCCTGCGTTCGGGATGACATCCAGAACGTGATCGAAGAGCGCTCCCACGCCATTCGCTACTGCTTTGAGCGGCGCATGGAATTCGAGCCCGGACTCGGCGGTGAAATGTCGGTGGACTGGAGGATCGAGTCCAATGGAGCGGTCACCGGTGTGCGCATTCCGGAGTCGACCGTCGATGAATCGAGGGTCGAAAATTGTGTGAGACGGGTGGTGGAGCGGATGGAGTTTGCAGAGCCCGACGGGGCGCGGTGCGATGTCCGCTATCCACTGGTCTTCACCGGCATTTGAACCGCAGAGGGGCGAAGGGGGTTTGAACCGCAAAGAGGCGAAGTAGGCAAAGGAAAACCCAACCCCGGAAAACTGACAGGACGTTCTGTGGTTAGCCCCAGGCGTTACGGGTAAAACGAAGGTCATGCACCAAAATCGGTCATGACGTTCTGTGTTGAGCCCCAGGCGTTACGGGTAAAACGAAGGTCATGCACCAAAATCGGTCATGACGTTCTGTGATAGCCCCAGGTGTTACGGGTAAAACGAAGGTCATGCACCAAAACCGGTCATGACGTTCTGTGATAGCCCCAGGTGTTACGGGTAAAACGAAGGTCATGCACCAAAATCGGTCATGACGTTCTGTGATAGCCCCAGGCGACCCTCGCGTTAGCGGGGGAGCCTGGGGGGCACAACGCCGGAAAACCCAACGCCGTAAGACCGACAGGACGTTCTGTGGTTAGCCCCGGGCGTTTCGGGTGGAACGAAGGCCATGCACCCAAACCGGTCATGACGTTCTGTGATAACCCCAGGCGACCCTCGCGCTAGCGAGGGAGCCTGGGGGCACACCGTTTCTCAGACCGCAACGCCGGAATTACCCGCGACCGAGAAGCTCGTCGAGCTCGCCGCTCTGGCGCATGGCATTGACGGAGTCGAATCCGCCGACCGATTCACCGTCGATGAAGATCTGGGGGACCGTCTTTTTGCCGCCGGCCCGTTTGACCATTTCCTCGCGGGTCTCGTCGTCGGTGGTGACGTCGATTTCTTTGTAGTCGACGTCTATCTCGTCAAACATTCGCTCCGCCATATCGCAATAGGGGCAAAATTCGGTGCGGTAGATAACAACGTCGGCCATGATATGGACTCCTGAGAAGACTGCCTGTGGAACAAATGGGTGGACGGTCGAGACTGAGGTCTCGGGAAAAGAGTGCGCACGGCGGCGGAGTTTTTCAAGCACTGTCAGTGACGGGTCGATTCCAACTCGTAGGGCATCAGCGCCAGAAGTGGGTCGCGCGAGACGAGTTCGTGCAAAAACTTGGTGTCGCCGATGGCGTCCTCCACAATCGAGGATGTCATCGACGGGGCCACGGCACTCTGGCGCAATAGAGCCGGAAAACTGACGGTGCGGTGGGGTTGGAATTGGACCGGCGTGGAGGGTTTGATGGTCGGTTCGGCGAGCTCGCGCGCCAGGTCGACGGCGTCGTCGAACCCGCCCAGATGGTCGACGAGAAAGCGGTTATGGGCATCGTCACCGGTGTAGATACGGCCTCGCGCGTAGCGGTGGAGGCGGCGGCGCGGAAGCTGGCGGGCGTCGCCGACGCGGCGCAAAAATTTTCGGTAAAACGAGCGGGCGTCGCGCTGCAAATTGTCGAGTACCTCCTCCGATAGCGGCTCGGTTAGACTCTCAAATGCCGAGGTATCGTGGCGCTTGAAACTCTCGGAGCCGACGTCGATGTGGTCCAGGGTTCCGGGAAAGGAAAATTTTCCGGCGATGACGCCAATGGAGCCGGTGATGGTCTCCGGCTGGCAGATGATGCGATCGGCGCCGGCGGCCATGTAGTAGCCGCCGCTGGCGGCAACGTCCGAACAGTAGGCGAGCGTCGGTTTTTCGTAGCGCAGCCGGCGGATGCCGTCCCACAGCAATTCGCTGGCCAGGGCGCTGCCGCCGGGGGAGTTGATGTGGAGGACGACGGCACCGACAGAGCTGTCGGCGCCGAGTTTGCGCAGCACCGGGAGGACTTCGTCGGGATCGATGGTGGTGACCGAGTGGCCGGGTAGCTCCATGCCGGGCATGACGATCATGCCACTGAGATCGACGGTGGCCACTTTTCGGGGCTTCCGGATCAGCGGTGTCCACTCGTAGGTCGGGGTGGCATCGATGTAGTTGGCGGCATCCTTGATGTGGACATTGGCGTCGTCGGCGTCGAGTTCGGCATCGTCCTCCAATGGCGGTGGTGCGTCGGGGCCGCCGGGGGCCGATGGCTCGTCGCCGGCGGGCTCTGGTGTTGAGTCCATGGCCTCTGGTGGCATCTCAAAACCCGGTGTGTCGATGAAGTCGTCGCCTTCGGCGATCCAGCGGGCGACGAAGCGCCGATGGACGCAGCCGTCGACCAGCCCCAAGGCCTCGGCCTGGCGGTCGTCGAGAGGCATTCGCTCAAAGCAGCGCGCCAATTCGTCATCCGACAATTGGCGGTCGTCGCCGATACGGCCCTCGCGCAGATCGGAGAGGCTGTCGACCATCTGTTCCATCATCAGCTTCTGGGCCGGCGTCGCCTCGTCTTTGGTAAAGCGGTGGGAAGCGGTCTTAAAGGGGCCGATGTGGACGAATTGCGCCGCCACCCCTAGTCTCTCGAGAAGCGGGGCGGCGAAGAATTGCTCGAAGCGGTGGCCGAACATATAAAATCGCCCACCGGGCGTCATCAGCACGTCGTCGGCGGCCGTCGCCAGATCGTAGTCGCCGCCGTGGATGGAGTGGGAGTGGAAGACGACGTCTTTGCCGGCGTCTCGAAGGGTGTCGATAAAGCGGCGGAGATCGGCGGTGCGCGCCGGGCCGTGCTGGAGGCGATCGGCGGTGACGACCACCCCTTCGATACGCGGGTCGTCGGCCAGCTGTTCGATTCCCTCTCGCAGTTCGATGTACGACGGTTTATCCTGAAAGTAGGCCGCCAGTCCCGCCGCGGGCCCGAATTTCAGGCGGTGCGGCAACTTGAGGCGAACCCATTTTCGCTGTTTTCGCGTCAGTACATGACCGATCCAGAAAAAGAACCGCTTGATTCCATAGGACAGCAGTTTGAGAAGATTCCAGATCAGCGCGAAGGGCGCACGAAGCATGGCCTACCCGGGACTGAGGAGACGTGAATTTCGGAATCGGCACCTTAAGTGCAGTAACGGTGGCTGTCGAGGGCGTCGAGCACTGATGTTGATGGCCGCCGTGGTGTGTCTGGTGTGGGCCGGATGTGTTACCACCGCCGATTGTGATGAGCACGTCGGCTGTCCAGACGGTCAGGTCTGCTATCAAAGCCAGTGCCTGGAGGTCTGCGAAGGCGATGCCGATTGCGCCGAGCAACAGCGCTGCTCGCCCTGTATTCCCGACGATTCCAGCGGCCAGGGCCGATGCCTCGGCGCCGATGAAAACGCCTGTATCGACGACAACACCACCTGATCGATGCGTACCGGCGACCGGGTTTCGGTGCCAATATTTAACCAACGACTCTGTGATCGAGGAAGACGATGCCCCGAGTGATCGACGTCGACGTCGACGAACAACGCATCAAGATCAGTTTTCCGTACGACCAGGAATTGGTCCAGGTGGTGCGGACGCTTCCCGACCGATGGTACGAAAATCGGAGCAAGAACTGGTTTGTGCCGCTGGAACACCTGGATTACGTCATCGAGCGACTCGACGGCTATCACTTCAAATTTTCCCCGGCACTGCGCAATTATCGCGACAAACAGGACGATGCATCGTCGGCGAAGCCGGCGGTCCAGAAGGTGCCGGAGGGGACCTGGACGATCAGTCGGCTCAATCAGGCCGCGCAGGCGGCGCTTCAGGAGCGCTTCGACGACATCATCTGGGTCGTCGGCGAATTGCAGGACTTCGACAAAAACCGGGCCAGTAACTACAGCACCTATTTTTTCGACCTCGTCGAGCGACCGGTTCCCGGTGCCAGCGAGGTGGCCAAAATCAAAGCCGTGCTCTTTGAGCGCCACCGCAAAAAAATCGCCAAGAAGCTCCGTGACAGCGATATCGAGTTGAACGATGGTTTGGCCGTGCGCATCGGCGGGGCCGTCGATCTGTACGCCAAAAACGGGCGCTATCAACTGCGGGTCAAGGATATCGACCCCGCCTATACGGCCGGGGAAATTGAGTTGAATCGAGAGCGCGTCTTTCGGGCCCTGAAATCCCGCGGAATCGAAGCCGATAATCTCAATCGAAGTTGGCCGGTGTGCCCGCTCAACGTGGGGCTGATCACGAGCTACGAGAGCGACGCCTACAACGATTTTGTCCATCAGCTAAAGGAGAGCGGGCGCCGGTTTTCGCTGACCGTTCACGACGCCAATGTTCAGGGCGCTCACACCGAGCGCTCCGTGCTTCGGGCCCTGCGCTATTTTCAGCGACGGGCCGCCGACTTCGACGTGGTGGCTATCGTCCGGGGCGGAGGTTCGCGTTCCGAATTGGCTCATTTCGATACGGAGCCGATCGGGGAGGCGGTCTGCAACCACCCGGTCAAAATCATCAGCGGCGTCGGTCACCAGCGCGATACCTGCCTGCTCGACATGATCGCAGAGCCGACGAAGACACCGACGGCGGCCGCGGACGCGATTGTGCGACGCGTCGATGAGTTTCGTAATACCATCGAAGACCGCTATCAGGCGATTGCCCGGCTCGCCGGGCGCCAGCTCGACGCCGAACAGCGCCGACTTGTGCGCTGCGGAGCCAAATTGGAGCGCCGAGTCGTGGAGTCCTTAGGCGAGGCGCGACGCCGCCAGGACCGGCTGGAGGGAGCGATTGCGGAGGCGGCGCGCGGCGCCGTCTCCGGTCGCCGCCGAGGGCTCGATGCCCATCAGCGCCAGCTCCGTGCCGCCGTAGGCCACAGCGCCGACCGGCGCCGCCGTCAGATCGATCGGGCCCGCCAGAAATTATCGGTGCCGCGCTTTCGTCGCCGCTTCGATCGGCTCCGCAATACCCTCGATGATCGAATCGACGCGCTGCGCAAATCGGTTCGGCGCGACGCGGAATCGGAGCGGACCCGGCTGCAACACCTGGAGGAGCAACTCCAGCTATTGGATCCACAGCAGATTCTCGAACGGGGGTTTGCCGTGGTACGCAATGACCAGGGCGTGATTCGCTCTCGCGACGACCTCGACGTCGGTGATGACTTCGATGTCATGGTTGGAGATGGTGTGCTCCGGGCCCGACGGCTCGACGATGACGCTGTAGAACGCGAAACGACAACCGAAGAGCCGGCCTCGGAGCCGGCGGAGTAATCCCCTTTAACAACCTCTCAGGAGGATCGAGATGACCCAAGACGACGCCACCGATAAAGAGACGGAGATCAAATACGGCCAGGCCCTTCAGGAACTCAATGAAATTCTCGAGGGCATCGAAGAGGACCGCTTCGATCTGGACGAGTTGGGCGAACAGGTCGATCGCGCCGCGGAATTGATTCGACTTTGCCGCGACAAAATCGACGCCACGGAGTTGCAGATCAAATCCATTATCGATGATCTGGACGACGATTGACGGGTTGCTCTCTGGCCGGGAGACCAACCCGCCATCGATGTCGGACTACAGTACGTGGACTCGGTATTCGGCGTAGACTTTGAATCTCGCGTCGTCATTCGGAGCGCTTCCCGACACGTCGGTCTCCAGGCTCATCCCCTCTTCGACATAGGGCTTGAGGTCCAGATCACTGTCGGTGTCGAGGTGGAAGCGATCCTGGCCTTCGGGGATCTCTAAATTCCAGGCCAATTCCTCTTCCGATTGGTTGTCGGCGTCGACGGTGATCGTAATTTCATCCATGAAGTCGAAGTGCTCTTCGTCGGTGTTTTCGGTCATTTCGAAGTGCAGATCGATGAGATGGACAGATTCGGCGCCGCTGGCATCCTGGCGTTCCAATTCCTGCTGGAGGTTGACCTGCATTGGAATTTCGGTGGGCAGGAGGTTCGATAGCGGCGAACTCTGTCCCTCGACTTCGATCTCCTGGCTCTCCTCGGTGAAGGTGAAGGAGCCGAAATTTCCGCAGGCTGTGATGAGACCGGCGGCCAAAAGAAGTGCGAGAAGCGAGTACATCGAGGTGTGTCGTGGATTCATGTCGGTTCTCCGTGCGTTGAGTGGTGTCTCAGCAACATGGCTTGCGTAGACGGCAGACCTGCTACTGATCGGCGGTGACCAGAGAGTGGATTGTCGGGTTGGCGCCGAAAAAGTTGTGTTGAGGTCGCCAACGGCCGATCGGCAGTTTCATCATCTTCCGTCGGGTGTGAATATGCAAACAGTGTTCCGGTGATTGTGGGGCGTGTCCGGGAACTTGCCACCACGAAATTGGGTCGGTACCATCCTGCTGCATTTTCATAGACTTTTTAGCCGAGATTACGTGCGAGGCGCTCGGGTATGAAATTTTACTGCGATAACTGCCAGACCAAGTACTCCATTGCCGATGAGAAGGTCCGGGGAAAGGTCTTGAAAGTGCGCTGCAAAAAATGCAGCCACGTCATCACCGTTCGGGAACCGGATGCGCCGTCCGGTCGTCGCAGCTCGCAGTCGCGGGCCTCGTCGGCAGATACCGGCGGCTCGCGCCGGGCGGCGACGTCGGACACATCGGCTCCACAACTGGAGTGGCACTACTCGGTCAACGGTCAGTCCTTTGGACCGCTCAGCGAGAGCAAATTGGCCTCAAAATTCGCCAGTGGGGAACTGGGCGATGCGACGTATGTCTGGAACGAGACCTTCAGCGACTGGAAGCCGGTGCGTTCGGTGGCGGCGTTTGCGGCGGCTCTCAATGATGCACAAGACGTTCGCCCCTCGAAGAACACGATGGGGGTCGATGAGGCGATGGAGGCCGTCGATGCCGACGATGAGCGTCCAGAGCGGGGCCGGCAACGACAAGAGAGCACTTCCGATTCGGCAGATACTGCGCAAAAGCAGGCACGCCAGAAGCTCACGGCGAACGATAGAGAGCCGAAGGTAGAGCGAAAACCGGACGCCGCGGGAGAGCCGGACGCCGCGGGAGAGCCGGATGCAGCGGGAGAGCCGGATGCAGCGGGAGAGCCGGATGCAGCGGGAGAGCCGGATGCAGCGGGAGAGCCGGATGCAGCGGGAGAAGCGCCGGCCTCCGGCCGTTCAACACGGGAGCCGTTGGCGTCTGGGCACGACGAGCAGAAGCCGCGACCCGAGGTTTCGAGCGAGGGTTCGGTCGACGGCGATGAGCCGTCTGGCCTGGACGATCAATCGGGCGAGAAGCGTCGGGCGCGCACCCCGGAAGACAGCGGAGACGAACAGAAAAGCCGGCTCGACACTCTGCGACAGCGACTCGGCGTCGGTCCATCGAAAGACGATGCGACTGACGAAGATGACGACGAGCGCCAGGTCGATGTCGATGATACCGAAGGCGTCGATGCTGTTGGCGACTCCGAAGACGTCAAGGCCGTTGGCGAAGGGATTGGCGAAAACGACGCCGATAGCGGATTACTTGACCCATCGGAGGCCGTGGCCGCAGATGATGTGGAGGGCGATGCCACGCCGGAGTCCGACGACGAAGCGGGTGGCGTGGAGGCGCTCCGCAGGCAGATTGCAGCCTCCGAACAAGCGGATTCATCGACGCTGGCAGATGATGCTGGCCATCCGGGCGTCGAATCAGCGCCCGAAGAGACGGGACGCCGATCGCCGGAGATCGACGATGTTGACGATGATGAGCGGGTGACGACGCCGATTGATGCCCGGCAACCAGCCGGAGAAGTGGAGCAAGCGGACGAATCGCTCCCATCAGAAGCAACCGATGATGCCAGTGTTGGCTTCGCATCCACTCTTCCCGACACACCGGAGCCGACGGGGGATGAAAGTGGTGACGACGACCACCAGATGGTCGACGATGCCGTCCATGACGGATTATTTTCGGGCATGGATGGCGATGACGCCGGAGCGGCGCCGGCGCCATCACCGGAGTCGCAGAAGTCGACGTCACCGGCGGATGAATCGGAGGGCGACGAGACCGAAGATCCCGACGATGCCGTACCGTTTTTTCCCTCGTCAGCGCCCAAACTGGGGGAGTCCGATGACGAATCCGATGAGTCGACGTCGATGAGCCGCGTCGGTGAGATCACCGACAGTCTGCTCATTCAGATCGATGACATCAAAAGCGACGGCCGAAAACGGGCCATCGTCGGCACTCTGGGAGCCCTGGCAGCTCTGGCGACGGTGGGGGCCGTCGCCTACTTTGCCTGGATGGATATGGGGGCTGACGAAATCGTCGACGATGACGACGGGGTGCAGATGGGCAATGTGGGCCAGGCGCCTGAGTTTCACACCTACTCCGAAGAGGAATTGGCGCAGGTCTCGGACCGAATGGTCGTCGAAGACGAGGTCGTGATCTCGCGAGAAGACAGCAAAGCGGCCTATGATCGCGAACAGGCTGCGGAGGACGGCGGTCGAGCGGCTACCGATGAGTCCGACGGCGATGAGGAGGCGGCCATAGCCGGTCCCGAGCCCGACTCATTCGAGGCCTTCGACGATGATGATGAACCGGCCGCCGCTGCACCACAGGAGGGAGCCGAGGCCGGGGCCACCGGTTCGCGGTTTGGGCGTCCGGACGTCGATCGCGGCTCATCGTCTTCCGATGATGGTGAGATGGCGGAGATGGACGATGGCGACGCCGATGCGGATGCGGATGCGGAGGATGCCGGCGGTGACGATCGCTTCGAGGCGATGGCTGCCATTCAAAGCGACCGCGACCGCCAGGTTTTCGACGGCGATGACAACGTCGATATGGAAAATTCGGAGCTTCAAGAGGGGCTGACCGGCGAGCAGATCTCCAATGGCATGAGCACGGTCATGGAGAGTATCGGCTCCTGTCGGGAGCGCCATATCTTTCGCGGCGGATCATTTGAGGCCGACCAGATTCAGATCAGTCTCACCGTACTTCCCGACGGCGATATCGGTCGATTCGAAATGGAGCCGTCCTCGCTGGAGGATACGGATTTTCAGCGGTGTATGGACTCGCATACCGGGCGGTGGAGATTTCCTCGGTTTCTGGGCGACCCCGTGGAGTTACAGGTTCCGTTCGCGCTCCAATAAGGCGGCTGGAAGGGGGCACCATGTCTATTAGGCCAGTCGTCGACGCCGGGCATGTCGTCGGTGTTTCGGCGGGACTATTCGGGGGCCGGGGAGGCCTGTTCGTCGTTGCTCGGAGATGTGTCGGTAGCGTCGTGGATGCTCTCGTCTTGGAGGCGGCGCTCAAGAAGGCGAAGGTCGACCTCAGAGGCCGAATCACCGATTTCACGGGCCGTTTGCCGGGCACGATCGATCCATTTCTGCGCAATTTCCGGGGCGTCGTACTTGCAGAAGTCTTCCGCCGTCTCCACCAGGAGGTCGACATCCTGTTCATCGACTTCGGATAGGGATTTTTCAAACGCTTGATCGGCGGCGTCGACCTCGCCGGCCCGCAGCTTGAGTTGTGCCCTTAGCATTGGCAGGGCGTCACTGAGATCGGGCCATTGCTCCTCGATATCGTCGATGACCTCGTCGGCGCGCTCAAGATTCTCGTCGCTGGCGTGCTGGCGAGCCAGATCGACAAAGATCTCGGGGTAGTGCAGCGCCGGGTGATCCAGGGGACCATCGATGATTTCTTGGATGTGGTCAAAATAGTTGGTCTTGTCGGCATCGAGTCGGCGCCGCGCCATGGCCCACCGCTCCAGGTCCGAGAGTTCGCCGAATTGTTCTTCGAGCTCGTCGAGTTCTTCGGGGTCGGCGAGCAGAATGCGGCGGTGGCGCCGGGATTCCGCAGCTGAAATTACCTCCGAGGCGTGGTAGTTGTAGCCGAGTTCATCGTCGACGTATTCAGAGTAATTGTCGCCGATCGATCGGGCAAAATCGAGAGTCATAATGGGGGCTCGCAGGGTGTCTACGTTAGCAAGGAGACGTCAAATGCCGAGGGCAATTCGAGGATTGAAGTCGAGGATAGAATGGAGCGTGTGAAACTCTTTCTCAAGGGCCTGTGCATGGGGGTGGCCGACATTATCCCCGGTGTCAGTGGCGGCACGCTGGCGCTGATACTGGGGATTTATGCGGAGTTGGTCAATACCATCAGGGGGCTGCATCTGCGCTGGTTGCCGGCAGTCTGGCGCTGGATGCGCGGTGGGTTCGGTCGCGAGGACGGCCGAGAAGTCGTCGAGGCCTGGAGGTCGATGAACCTGGTGTTTTTGATCGTGCTTGGGGCCGGTATCGTCACGGCCATCGGCGCCGGTGGGTTGGTGATCCCGGGACTTCTGGAGAGCCATCCGGAGGTTATGAGAGCGCTGTTTTTCGGATTGATAGTGGCGAGTTTGTGGATTCCGTTTCGCATGATTCCAGACGGTGAGTCTTCGCTTCGGGCGGTCGTGGTGGTGGCGGCGATCGCGGGTATCGGCGCCGGCTGGGTGGCGACGTCGCCGGATCGGATGTACGACGTCGGCATGCAGTGGAGCGAATTTGAAGCGCAGTCCGGCGAGACCCTGGAGGATATCAGTCGCCGGGGGCCAGCGGCACTGCCGGGTGAGCAAATCTACTGGTCGGATCACAACCAGGGACTTCGAGACGCCGTCGATGGCCACGATGAGACTTCGGACCTCGAGAGGCCGCCGGAGGAACAACTCGACAATGTACCGGCAGACGATGCCGCGGAGATCTACGAGGCGTTACAGGTCCCGCAGGGGACTACCGTCTTCGTTCCACAACCTGCTCCATGGTACATTTTTGTGGCCGGTCTGATCGCGATCTGTGCCATGATCCTGCCTGGGATCAGCGGGGCCTACATCTTGCTGATTCTCGGCGCCTACTACTTCGTGTTGAATTCACTTCGAGGGGTGCTAACGGGGGTAACGGAGTTGTCGATTCCCCCGACGGCCCTGTTTTACGTCGGCGTATTTTCGGCGGGAGCGCTGATCGGGATTCTGAGTTTCGCCCGGTTGATGAGTTATTTGCTGCGGGAGTTTCCGGCGGCCACCGTGGGATTGCTCGTTGGATTGATGATCGGTTGTCTGCGCGGTATCTGGCCCTTTCAACAGATGGTTGACGGCCAATTGGTCAATGTTGTTCCCGCCGTGGATGCAACGACGGTGGCATCACTGGCAGCTGCTGTGGTCGGCGCGGCGGTTGTTCTGGTGTTGTCACGGGCAGGGTCGAGGCGCGACGAGCAGCAATCGGCGCGTGACTAAGCAATTGTCGCCGCCAACAGGGAAGAAGACGGCGTCGACGAACGTTGATTGACGGCCCCTGTTGTTGCGACACTCGTTGACTGCGGAGGTGGCACGACGGCCGGTAGGCCACCAGGGTTCGAAGGCACTGACGCCTGTCGGATTCGTTGCTCCGTCGTCCAGTCGCCTGTCTCAGAGAAATGACCCGCTCAATTCTGTTGATCCAGAGGCCATCATGCAGATCAGTGCTCGAACCATGTATGGGCTGCGCGCCCTTGTGACGCTTGCCGGTGCTCGTACCGACGACCCGATGAGCATTCAGACCATCGCCGACGAGGAGGAGTTGCCCGGAAAATTTCTGGAGGGCATTATGGCCGATCTCAAACGCGGCGGGTTTGTGCGCAGCAAACGGGGCGCCAGTGGAGGCTATCTTCTGGCTCGACCGGCAAGCGAGATGACATTACTGAGCGTCATTCGCCATCTGGAGGGACCGGTGGCGCCGATGGCCTACGAAGACCGCACGGCCGGCGAGGGCAAATCGACGGATCGACAGGCGGCGTTTCGGCCGGTGTGGCAAGAGATTCGGGAAGCCACGATCCGAGTCCTCGAGCGCTATACCGTGCAGTCGATTGCGGACTCCGTTCCCGAATTGATGCGCGAGGATTTCAATCCCATCTATCAGATTTGAACGCCTCTAAAAGTCGGGTTGTTCGAGGTAATCGGTGCGGAGGTTTTGCCCCACATACACACCGTCGTCGGTGTCCTCGTACAATTCGAGATAGATGTTGAGAAATCGCAGCACCTTCTTGGCGTAACCGCGCGACTCGTCAAAGGGAATTTCCTCGACGAATTCGTCGAGCGGCATGTCGTGGCCGCGCATATCGAGCCAGCCGCTGACGCGGTGGGGGCCGCCGTTGTAGCCGGCAAAGGCCAGCAATTCCTGACCGTGAAATTTGCGGACCAATCGACTGAAATAGAAGATCCCCTGTTCAATGGAGTGTTCCTCGTCCAGTAAGTCGAAGGGGCCGAAGTCATCGGCGCCAAAGAGGTCGGCGATTTTGAGGCCCGTTCGCGGAATGACCTGAAGGAGGCCCAGGGCGTCGGCGATGCTGATGGAGTCCGGGTTAAAGGAACTTTCGACGAGCATCAGCGCCCAGATCATGTAGGGGTTGACGTTGTGTTCTTCGGCGAGCGGAATGACCTGTTCGGGAAAGGCGCGCGGATAGGCCATCTCCCAGTAGCGCGCCGCTTCTCCGCTCGGCTGCTGGCGCAACCACCAGGTGTCACCGAGGGCGAATTGGCGCACCATGTGGTAGTCGCCGACCTCCTGGAGGGCGTCGACGATCAAGGGCTGGAGGTCGCCTCGCTCGTCGTAAATCTCTTGTTGGCGCTCCAGCAATTGCTGTTCGCCGTCGTCGTCGGTGGGGACCGGAAAGCGCAAGGCGTCGTCATCGGGTTCCATGCCCCAGAGGTCGGCGCGCTCAGAGCGGCGCCGATTGTCGATGTGGTACGACCATCGGCGATGAGATAATTCGTGGGGCTCGCTGTCGGGGCGCGACCGGTCCGATAGGGCGCGGTACTCCAGGGCAACATCGCGAATGACGCGCCGGGCCTCGGGATACCAGCCGGCCATCCACAGCCACCGGGCGCGCTGGAGTTCGGGAAAGAGTTCGCCGGCTTCATCGATGGCGCGTTCGAGTCCGCCGACGTGGCTTCGGTCCTGGTAGGCCGTCAATTCCGTCGATGGCGACGGACCGATCATATCGCCGCGCTGATAGTCGATAAATCCGATATCGGAGTCGTGGCGACCGTCCCAGTAGATGCGGGCTTCCGTATTGAATCGGACGCGCTCGGTGGTGTCGCGAAATTGGACCGGCGTGGGACCGGCGATGCGTCCGGGGTTGATGTCATCGGTCTGAGCCCCCGGCGGGGACTCGTCGCCGGAGGCAGTGGTGGCGGCTGATTCTACAGCCTGGTCGGTAGAGGCACTGAGCGGTGAATTGCCGACACTCCAGGTCAGGCCGTAATGTGGAACAGCAAACCCGGCTTCCAGAGCTGTGCAATCACCATCTGAGCAATGTTGATAGAGCGCCGGATCGGCGCTCGGTTCCTGGAGCTCTTCGACGCCGACGGGCTCGGTGCGCGGATTGGCGCGGCCCGTACTGAGTTCGTCGCCGGCTTCCTGTTCACCGGCTTCGGTGTCGACGGCATCGAAGGTGCTAAAGACCAGGTCGGCCTGCTCGCTGACTTGTTCGGCCTGAGCGATGACCGCGTCGTCGACGGTCTGGCGCTGCTGCAAGTCCGTGAGCCGATTATTGGCCTGTAAGCCGTAGTAGCCGCTGGGCCTATCGGCGGCGATATCGGCAAAGAGGGCGGCGGCTTCATCTTGCCGTCCGTCTCGCTCCAGGGCGCGAGCCGCCCAGTATCGATACTGGGCCTGGGTCTGACCGCGAGCACCTCGGGCCAAACGCTCAAAATTATCGTGGGCATCGTCGAAACGCCCCGTTTTGTACTTGAGATAGGAAAAATGCCAGCCCCTTCGCTGAGCACGGCTGTAGATGTCCTCAAATAGCTCGTAGGCCTCTTCGTACCGGCCGTATCGCTCGTAGAATTCGGCGATGGCCTGTTTGGTACGCCGCGTCGACGAGTCGGCATACAACTCCTCGAGGACCTGCCGGGCCTCGTCGAATCGTCCCAGCCGGGCCAGGGTAAAATTGCTGTAGCGGTAGATGACGCGCTCGCTGAATCCATCTTCATGGCCTGCCTCATAGAGTTGGCGAGCCTCGGCGAAGTATTCGGCAGCCCCGGCGAAGTCGTGGCTGTGATAGGTGTTGAGTGCAATGCGCTGGAGGAGTTTGTTTTCCAGTTCGGAGTTGCCATCGGGAGTGCGGATTTCCTCTCGGAGGTCGGTCATCAACTGGTGGGCCAGCGGCCAGAATTTGTCGACGCTAAGCTGGCGGTACTGCTCGTAGCGCTCTTCGGGATCGATGGGCGCTGGGACGTGGCCGTCGTCGGCAAGTGCCTGAAGTCGCTGTTCGGCGCGCTGTCCTTCGTCTTTGTAGGGAAATTCGAAATGCGCCCGCTGGTAGGCTTCGGCAGCGGCGTCCCGATCGCCGAGTTCCTCGAGGGTTGTGGCATGGTCGTACAGGATTCGATGGCGTCTGGGGTAGTCCGGGAAGGTGTCGACGATCTCTTCGAGGACCGGAAGCGCGTCGTCGTAGCGGGCGGCTTCCACCAGGGTCTTGGCCTGTTGTGCCCGGGCTCGAAAGTGCAGGGGGCTTTGGTCATCGTCGTAGATAGAGCCGAAGACATCGGCGGCCTCCGAAAAATGCTCCATATCGCGCAGGGCCGTGGCCCGAAGCCATCGGGCGTAGTCGTCGACGGGAAGTTCGGTCTCCAGTGCACCGAGGCGTTCGACGGTGGTCTCTGGTTCGCCGAGTTCCCGGCCGATGTAGGCGTGTTGGAATCGCGCCAGATCGCGATCTCGGGGCTCATCGAGACAATCGCCGTCGAGAAGAGTGGTGAGCTGCTTATCGGCGTCGTCGTACTCTCGTTGATGGACCTGCCGGCGGATATCGCCGGGCTCGGCGGAGAGTTCATCGCAGTCAGGACGTGCGTCATCGCCTTCGGAGGCGGGTGTGTCGCCGGAATCGCCGGCGGTATTCTCTGTGGCGACTTCCTCGGAGGCGGCGCTGTCGTCGTTGCTGGCCGTTGCCGAGGCGGTTTCGGCAGGTTGGGGATCGTCTTGATCGGCGGCCTGCGACAGGATGGGAAGTCCAACAAGCGCCAGCATCGAGATCGACAAAAAACCGGCGGTTGTCCATCCAGCAGTCGAAAGGTCGTTCATGGCTGGTATCCCGAAAACATGCAGTGATCAAAATCGATGTGCGAGCACATCAAACGCCGGAGCGTCCGCTACTACCATGACACCAACACCAGCTATCCCGGCAACTATTCAAAGCGGGTTGCAGGGCATCAACATAAACCGCATGATCTCAAAAGCGAGTCGGGCCACCGTCTCGGGCCCGTTGTCATCGACTTCGATCGCAGTCTGTTGGGAGCTGGGTGGCCATCATCTGGTGAGTGGTCCGACATGGCTCTGTTACAGCAGACCATCGGTCTGCAACGGCATGGTAACACGATTGCCCCGATCGGAACTAATGAGATAGGCTGGCAATTTGTGAGAAGTTGTTGTGCAGGCTATACATAGCGCTCGTTGTCCTGCAGGCGGTGTCGCCTGTTCTCCCAACCTGATGACATAGGCCATTGTCCATGAAGGCCAATATTGAGCGCTTGCAGACGTGGTGGGCCGATCAGCTGGAGAGCCTGGTTGAAAAGCCGCACCAAGAGCGCTCATCGCTGGCCAATGCCGCGTTGTGGGGGGCGGCGCTGACGTACCTGACGGTGCGGGAGGTCGTCCGTGACCGGAGCCCGATGATGGCGGCGGGATTGGCCTTTTTTACCGTTCTGGCAGTGGTACCGTTGTTGACGGTGGCGGCATCGCTGTTGATGGCCTTTGGATTACTGGAGGACGAGGGGGGGCGAATCTTCGATACCCTGCACCGCTTATTTCCAGACGTCGCCGGCGGACTGGCCAATTATCTCAGTGAGGTGGCCACCGATAGTGCCCAGGCCATCGGGGGAATCGGCGCTGTGACACTACTGGTTATTGGGCTGGTGCTATTCAACTACATCGAAGAGACAATGACCGCCATCTGGCGCGGCCGTCACAATCGTCCGGTGGTCATGAAATTGATGACCTTCTGGGCGACCTTAACCTTTGGTCCCGTGCTGCTGGGACTATCGATCGTACAGACGGCGCGCGCTCAGATATTCCTCAGCGAAATGGGTCTCAATGTTGGATTCCTGGTCCGCCTGGCGCCAGTGCTGTACGCCCTGGTGGCCTTTACTTTAATCATCAAGCTGGTGCCCGACGCCAACGTCAACTGGCGGGCGGCCATCGTCGGCGGGTTATTTACGGCCGTGGCCTTCGAATTGGCCAAGTGGGGATTCAATGTCTACGTCAATCAGTTGCTGCTCCAGACCTACGACCGGGTCTACGGGACGCTGGCGCTGATTCCCATCGGTCTGATCTGGGTCTACATTACGTGGCTCGTCATTTTGATCGGCGCCGAATTGGCGTACAGCGTGCAGCACCTGCGACCACTGCTCCGGGCCGAGGGAGGGCGTCGAAGCTCCCGGGCTCGTCCGGAACAATTTCGCGTGCTTCACCCGCTAATTCCGCTGGAAATTCTGGCGGCGGTGTATCGCAATTACGACGAGGGGCAGGGACCGGTCGGCGAGTCGCGCCTGGTAGCGGAGACGGGACTGCCGGCGGAGATCGTCTCCGACATCGTGGAGCGACTCGAGCAATCCGAAGTACTCTTCGCCATCGAGCGCCACGGAGAGTCGTCTCATTTCCTTCCCGCCGGCCCGGCGTCTCAGATCGCATTGGACGAGATCGTCAAAGATTTCTGGGTCGAGGGCCGCTACGACGGCGATCGCCGGGCTGTCGTCGAGTTGTCGGAGTCGTTCTTCGAGACGTCGAAAGCCTTTTTCGGCCGGCGAACCGGGGCCGCGCTCGTCGGCGACTCCGCCGATGATGTCGACGGCCAGGAGGCACAACGTGAAGCCGTCGACAGCTGAGCGGTTTCGACGCCGTTTAGTCGCCGTCTCGGGCCCGGATGCGGTCTTTGAGGGCCAATTTCCGTTTCTTGAGAACCTGCATCTCGAATTTTTCTTCCGGAGAAAGCGATCGCTGGCCACCGAGTTTGTCGAGTCGCTGCTCCAGTTGTTGATGGTGATCTCGGAGCGATTCGATCGACTCGTTTGTGGTGGTCTGGGCGTCGGGGGCCGCGTTGATCTCGGGCATGACAGACTCCTGGATTGGTGAGGTGACGGTTTGCAGGCGATCACAACGGCAGGCACGGTGCCGATAGCATAGAGTCGACAATGCCAGTGGATGCCCAAAATATCAACGATCTACTGCAGATTGTACCGGCTGATAGCGGTGCGTTGAGCGTTGGTTGCAACGAGTCGTTCCGTCGATCATCGGTGGCCCGCAAGGTGGTCATCTTCAACGGGCGACATCGTTGCGAGTTGACATCGGCACAGGGCTTGGCTATCAGACCCGTCGCCTGTCGACGGGATCCAACGGACGCGAGCCCTGCGACGGGACGAAACAAATTCGGTTTCATAGGCGATCGACTCCGGTCGATTCCAGTCTATAACAGCTAGGAAGAGACGATGGCACGCGCGAAGATTGCAAGCAAAAAGAAGACGACGAAGACAAGCCGCAATTGTCCGGAGTGCGACTCGGAGATGGAGGTCACGCGAGTGATGCGCTACTCCGAGGGCGCCGGTGGAATGCTGTGGGCCTGCACCAATACATCGTGCCTGACGCTGGTGACGAAAGACGGCGTCCAGGTGGGAAGTCTGTTGGATTGAAGCCCACGCAAAGCGGTGTGACAAATTGGCTGCCCATCCCTTCCCCGTGAGGGGCACGGCAGTATCGCTCGACGCTCAGCCCGTCGCGTTCGACGCCATCGCATCGAGGCGCCGAACCGACGGGCTGATGTTTTGAGGGCCGAAGGGATTACTCAACGACACCGATATCGACGCGGGAGTCGATCCGGTAGCGCTACTCGTCACAAGACGTAACGAATGACGGGCCCCGAACTCGATGTTGTTTAAATATGGTCCCCGCAGCCGACGGATGGCATCGGTGACGACCGCCGCGGCGTTTCGGTGCCCCGGAATAGTCTCGGGACATCGATCAGCGAGGAATGATCTTGAACGGCGTGCCCCTTATAATGAATTGTTGCTGCGATGCGACGTCTACCAGTTGTCGGACCCGTTGCGACGGGACGCTGTAAAAACCAGGCAAGTGACGCAAGCTGGATACCGCTATGAAGAATGATACAGAGAGCTTAATTCGAAGATTGCAGATGCCGTCTCACGGAGGCATCTTCGCGCTGGTGCTGACCGTGGCGACGGCCGGAATGGTGTCGATGGTCAGCGCCGAGGGCGGCAATGTCCGCTACTCCTACGAGGAGGCCCGCATCGCCGATGCCCAGGAGTACATCTTGGTGCCCCATGCCGAGGGCGATCTCAGCGGCGACGTCAACTCCCGAACGCTGGAGCAGGCCTTCGAGACGCTGCGCGAGAACAAGCGCTCGGTCTACGGTAACTCCTACGCCTCGGCCACCGGCGACGACCCTGCCGAGGCCCGGGTCGAAGTACATATCGACTCCGACAGTGCGCAGTATGCACCGGTGATCAAAGCCGAGGCGGTCTACACATTGACCGAATACGGCGTATCGGAGGTCCATTTTCCCGATTTTACCGACAGCGGGCTGACGCGGGCCGATATTTCGACTCCCGCCTATACGCTGACAGTACCGCTGTGGAAGGTGTTGCCGCCGGCGACGTTGACGTCGGCCCAGGTGTTGATGCCGGATAATGAATTGATCTCGCTCGACGAAGTAGAGCGGCGCTGGAATGACGAGCGCCAAGAGCTTCTGGACGACGTCTACGCATTTCTCGATACCGAAGAGCCCTATACGGCTCGCCAGGTTGTGCAAGTTCTACCCGATATCGGTGACGTACGAATCGAGGAAGTAACGCCGCTTCTGGTCCACGATGATCGCCATGTCCGCCAGCGTGCACTTCGGGTACTCGACGGATTCGAGGACGAACCCCCGGCGCTGGAAGCGGTCAGCGACGCCGTCGACGACGAATCGCGCAGTTCATTGGCTCGGGAGATGGCCGAATTTCTCGGGGCGTCATCGATCGACGAATTCCGCGTCGAAGAATCGCTCTATCTCTTTGAAGAAGGCGATGTCGGGGAAGCGGAAACCGCCGTCGAGGAATTGACGGACTACGATGACGACGATCGAGTCTTCGAGTTGCTCCGTGAGGCCCTGGCCGACGACCGGGGAGATATCCCGACGTACGCCGTGGAGGCCCTGAGCGAACTCGGCGCCCACGAAGAGCGCTTCGATGCGCTCGAGGACGACGAACTGGACTCCGAGATTCGACTGACGATTGCCGAAGATTTGAGCGCCGAGGCCTATCCGGAAGATGTTCGAATCGTCGGGCTGACCTATCAGGTGGATGACCTGGATGGCGGATTTGCCAACCAGGCGCTGCGAGAAATCTCGAGACTCGAATTCGATGAGGCTCGACAACAGGTCGAGGAGTTTTTGGAGGACGATTCGCGCTCGCTTCGACGAGCCGCCATCGAAGCGCTGGTGGAGCGTGGTGATGTCGAAAGCGTGGAGGCCCTGGTGGCCACCGCCGCCGACAGCAGTGACCGTGACGAGATGTTGCAGGCTGCCTACGACCTGATGGTCGATCAGCCACTGGATGAAATCATCGACCAGACCGAAAACGACTCCGAGCACGTTCAGCGCGTCGCCTATCGCGCCATCGGTGAGCGAGCGGCGATCGACGACGGCTTCGACGACGCCATCGATACCATCGAAGCCGGCACCGAGCATGGCGATGCCGAAATCCGCGGCGCTTCCGCGGAGTCCCTGGGGCAGGTCGCCAGTGATGAGGCTCTCGATATTCTGATCGAACTCGTCGACGACACCGACCCGGCCGTGCGCGAAAATGTGGCTCTGGCGCTCGGCGAATTCGAGGGCGAAGAGGAGCACGCCGATATTCTCGTCGACTACCTCAATGACAGCTCCTCCGATGTCGTCGCCGCTGCAATCAACGCCCTCGAGCAGCGCGGCGAGCCCCATGCGGTCGGTCAAATCCAGGAGATGGTCGACGCCGACGCAGCACCGGTCCGCGCTGCGGCACTGGAGGCGATTGTCACCTTCATGCCCAATGAGGAGGAGGACACCGTCGCCGAGCATATCGGGATATTGAGCGAATCGCTGACCGATGAGGACTCTCAGGTGCAGATGTCGGCCCTCGAACAACTCGGTCGCTTCGAAATTTCGATGGCGGTGACCAATATCGCTCAACTCGTCAGTACCGAAGATGCCGATGTCCGCTCCAGCGCCATCGAGGCCCTGGCCAGTACCGGTCACGATGACGCTCAGCCGCTGATCGAATCGGCCCTCAGCGACCAGGCGGCGGAAGTCCGAAGCCAGGCCGTCGAGTCGCTCGCCGAGTTGCTGGGCGAGGCCGCTCGTCCGGAGCTGGAGGCCCGGATGGAGCAGGAAGACGATCCGGAGGTCAAAGAGCTTATCGAGAGTCAACTCCAACAGATTTGAGAAGCTATCCAGAAGTCTCGCTCGCTCCGACGTTATGTTGACAGCTTCTGAGGCTCATCGATGAAAACGACGTCCTGGACATCGGTCGCCGTGCTGGCCATCATCGCCGTATTTATGGTGGGTTGTAACCATTCCAGTGCCCACGGCGGTGACGGCGAGGTTAGCACCGGCGATGAGGAGAGCATGGAGGCCGAAGACTGCGATATCGACAGCGATTGTTCCTCCTATTATCGCTGCATCGACGGTCGATGTCAGACGCCGCCGGCGATGACCGGCGAGGGCGGCGAGGAGACACCGACGGCCCGGTTCTACGACGGTGATCAAAACATTGCCGAGTTTTCGATGGAACTTGCGCTCACCGAACAACAGCAGAGCCGGGGGCTGATGCATCGGCCGGAGATGCTCGATGACTGGGGCATGCTATTTGTGTATCCCGACGAACAACATCTGTCGTTTTGGATGAAGAATACCCTGATTTCGCTGGATATGATTTTTATCGACGCCGACGGTGCAGTGGTGGGCGTCGTCCACGAGGCAGAGCCAGAAACCGAGACACCGCGAGGTGTCGGGGTGCCGTCGAAGATGGTGCTGGAAGTCAACGGCGGTCTGGCCGAAGAATTCGGCATTGAACGCGGCACCACGGTGAGGCTGGAGCATGTTGAACAGGTCCATGGAGCGGATCGCTGAACTGGCGCCCACGAGGGCCCACCTCGTCGCCGGGGCGGTCGCCATTGCACTGGCGGTGGTGGTCGCCTTTATTCCGCTATTTAATCTGGTGGGCTATGAGTCGGCGGCGCTATTTGGCGCCGTACTCGGGCTGCTGTCGACGGGATTGACCGTTCACGCCGTCAAAACCGGCTCCATCCAGTCACCGCTTAGCTCCGATCGCACCAGACGACCGATCGCGGACTTCGCGACGCTGCTGGTCGTTCATCTGGCGATGGCCGCCGGCCCGTTGTTGGTCCTGTCGCTTAACGGCCTCCGTGTTCCCAACTGTGACTGGGGCGTCGGATTGGCCTTCTGGGGCCTCATTGTGGGACCCGCGATTCTCATTGGACAAACCGGGGGATGGCTGGCGACGGCGCTGGCCGATGAATTGCGGGTTTTGCCCTGGGTCATCGCCTTTGGAATTCCATTGATCAGCGCCGTGTCACTGCTCACCCATCTGGCGACCAATCCGCCGATCATCGGTCACCAGTGGTTTATCGGCTATTTCGGGGGCTCGATCTACGACGAAGCACTGGCTGTTCCCGCCAGCCTGATCGCCTATCGCATACTCAATGTGGTGGCCGTCGTCGGCATCATCGCCGCCATCGAGGCCGCGTTTGATTTCTATCGCAGTCGGCGGGCGGTCTGGTCCGTTGTTATCGCTGTCATCGCCGCCGCTGTCGTGGCCATCGGGATGCACTACCAGGCAGATTTCGGAATCGGAATCGACGGTGATTTCGTGGCCGACGAACTGGGCGGGAAAGTCGAGAGCGAGCATTTCGTCATCTACTATCCGGATCGCACCGAACACACCGATCGCCTCCAGGAGATGGTCGCCGATCACGAGTATCGCTACCACCAGATGCGCCAGTTTTTCGGAACCGATCCGGTGGCTGATCGCGGCGAAAAGCTCACGAGCTATGTCTACGGCGATCGGGACACCAAACAGGCGCTGATGGGCGCTCGCAACACAATGGTTGCCAAGTTGTGGCTCCACGAGATGCATATTCTTTGGGGCGGCACCGGCGACTCGATGCTGGCCCACGAATTGGCGCATATCTTTACCGAGCCCTTCGGGGCCGGGCCGCTGCGTTTGAGCACACAATGGGGGTTCGGCGTCAATATGGGACTCGTCGAAGGAGTGGCGGTCGCCGCGGAGTGGCCTGTCGGAGAATTGAGTCCCCATGAGGCATCGGCGGCGATGCGTCGGCTCGATATTGATCCGGAACTCAACAGCATTGTCGGCGCCGGCGGATTCTGGTCCGAGGCCTCGGGGCCGGCGTATACGGCGATGGGCTCCTTTGTGCGTTATCTGATCGACACCGAGGGCATCGAGTCCTTTAAAGAGGCCTATCCCACCGGCGATTTTCAGGGGGGCTACGGCGTCGGTGTCGACGAGCTTGTCGCTGGCTGGCAGGACTACGTGGACGCCATCGAATTGACGGACCAGCAGCAATCGATTGCCGAAGATCGCTACGACCGAAGCAGCATCTTCGCCCGCGAATGCGCTCGAGCAAACGCGGAGTTGCACCGAATGGCGCGCAGTGCCAACCGAGCCGGAGACCCCGGCAGTGCCGACGAGTACTATCGAAGGCTGTTGGAACTCGACCCGGAGCGCACGACGGCCCGAAGAGAATGGGCAAAGCTCCTTCTCGATACCGGTGACTACAGCAAGGCGATGGAGGTCGTCGACGGGCAGGACCGCGATGCGTTGAGCGATGTCCAGCGGGGCCGGTTTCTGGAAGTCGAGGGCGATATACTGTGGTCGATAGAAAAACCGGTAGAAGCGCGCAATGCCTACGAACGGGCCCTCGAAGTCGGGATGCCCACCGGTCGCCAGCGCTCTCTGCTCTTGAAGCGCCTGCTCGTCGAAAAGGGCGACGAGCGAGGCCGCACCTATCTCGTGGAGCGCCCCTCCGATGTGGAGGCCATGCATCTCTTGATGCAGTGGCGCCAGGCCTCGCCCGACGATCCGGTGGCCGCCTATCTGGTGGGCCGTCTTCTGTGGAGTCGACACCTGTACGCCGAGGCCATTGACCATCTGGAAGCGGCCGACGGCCAATTCGATTTCGATGTGCTGGACGCCGAAGCCTCGCTGATGCTAGGTGAGAGCCTGCGTGAGCAGCAGCGATTCGACGACGCACAGGCGATTTTTGAGCAATTGAGCGACTCGCAGATGACGCGCTATCGAGAGCAGGCCCGACTGTGGCTCGATCGACTGCAGTGGGACCGCCGGAATATCGACTGACGGCAACACGGTTTATAGCAGCGGTTGCTGTGAGAGCAGACACCGCGTTTGCAAGGATTTCCCTGGTCAATCAGGAGTATCAGATGATGGCAACTCGACGGCTGTTCTACTGGATGGCAATCGCCGGACTCGTCGCGATGTTGACGGGCTGCGCGTCCAACCAGGTCCGGGGCGACGATTTGTACCCGGATGAGCCGCATTTTCAGATCGGCGAAGACGCCGAGATCCAAGATGATTCCGACTCCCGCGAGGTGCTCGATGTGTTGTATCGGTACCGGGAGGCGATGGTCACCAAGGATTTCGGATCGCTGACTCGGCTGGTCTCGCAGGATTTTTACGACAATGCCGGCACCACCCATACCACCGAAGACGACTACGGCTACGACGAGTTGAGCGACGTCTTTGAGATGATGGCGGAGTACGCCACCGAAATTCAGTACGAAGTCATCGTCAAAGATGTCGTCGTCGACGACTATCGCGCCCACATCGACTACGAATTCGAGTACGCCTACCAGTACGAGATGGCCGAACAGGAGACCTGGGATGCCGGCGTCGACGTCAATCGACTGGAGTTGCAGCGCGAAAACGATCGCTGGCGCATCATCAGTGGCCTGTAGGGCCAAAGTGGGCCGGCGTCGGCGGTGTCATCGGGCACCGGAGCCCGGAGAATAGTGTGGACCACAGACGAAATCGCAGCGCTGAACGCCACATGTGCGCCGTGCTCGCCTTGTGGGCGACGGCGCTATGTGTCGCCGCGGCGATGCCGTCGGTGGTCTATGCCGACAGTGAAGAACTGACATCATTTCAATCGGGGGACTGGGAACGGGCCCAACAGCACGCCATGGATCGCGACGATGGCCAGTCGTTGCGTCTCCGCGCGCGATTCTCGCTGTGGGCCGGTGACGATGACGATGCCCTGCGCTTTGCTCGCGCGGCGCTCGACGTCGCCGATAGCGATCGACAGACCCGGCGCGCCGACGTCGAGGTGGCTCGTCTTCAGTGGCTGTTCGGCGAGCGCGACGAGGCGATCGCGCGGCTTCGCCGGCTTCTCGAACAGGCTCCCGGTGACGCAGAAGTGCGCTTTGAGCTGGGCCACATGCTCATCGACGACGGTGCGATCAGCGAGGGACGGGCGGTGCTCGAGGGGCTGGCCCGTCGATACAACGACGGCCATATCGACAGTGCACCGGAGTTGGTCTGGTTGGGCCGGGCCATGATGGCCGCCGACCGCCCGCGCGACGCCAACCGGGCGCTGAGTCGGGCTATCGGCAAAAACCCCGACTACATCGAAGCTCATCTTCGGCTCGGCGACCTGATGTTGCGCTGGCACAATACGGCAGAAGCCGAAGGCGCCTATCGGGAAGTGCTCGACCGCCACTCCGATCATCCGGAGGCGCTGGCCGGAATGGCAATGATTGAACTTCAACAAAGCGGCCGATTTGCGGAGTCGAACTCGCTTATCGAGCGTGCAGCTCGACAGTATCCCGGACATCCCCGGGTGGGGCGCGTACGCTCGGAGTTATTGTTGTCCCAGGGCCGATGGGAGGCGGGGCGTCAGCACGCAGCCGGGCTTGTGGAGCGCTTTCCGGAGGATAGCGAGGGCCTCTCGCTTCTGGCGGCAGCCGCTTATCTTAACGCCGACGATCGGGAGTTCGAGCGTCTGGCCACGCGCTTCGATGAGCGGCGTTCCAATCGACCACATCTGCTGGCGACGACCGCCGAATTTGCAGCCCGCAACAACCGCCATCGGGCCTCCGTTGAATTGTATGACAGGGCACTGGAGCGCGACGACAGCTACGCCCCGGCACTTCAAGGCCTGGGTGTGGCGCTGACCCGTATCGGCGACGAGGCCCGCGGGGTTTCGGTGTTGGAGAGGGCCTTTCGCGCCGATCGCTACCACGTGCCGGTCTACAATACTCTGGAGTTGTACGAGCGCGGGCTCGATGACTACGTGACGGCCGACGTCGATGGATTTCGCCTCCGGGCCCACGCCTCGGAATTCGATGTACTCCGCGACGTCGCCGAACCGCTTGTGAAGCGGGCTCGCGGCGTCTTTGCCGAACGCTACGGCGTCGAATTGGATTCCCTGACGCTGGAGGTGTTTACCGATAGCCAGGATTTTTCGGTGCGCTCTGTGGGGCTTCCGCATATCGATCCCCACGGAGTCTGCTTCGGACCCGTGGTGCTGACGCGAAGCCCCGACGACGGCGATTTTAACTGGGAGATGGTCGTCTGGCACGAATTGGCCCATTCCTACCACATGGAATTGTCCGACGAGCGGGTTCCGGTGTGGTTTACCGAGGGACTTGCGGAGTACGAGACGCGCCTGGCCGACCCGTCGTGGACGCGCTTTCACGACCTCGACGTCGCGCGCCGCGTCATGCACGACCGACTGTGGTCGCTCGCCGATCTCAACGAGGTGTTCATGACCGGACGCGGCGCGGAGGTCGGCCATGCCTATCAGGTGGCGATGCTGTTTATGGCCTTTCTCGACGAGAACTACGGGCTCGACGTCGCCGTCGACATGGTGGAGTATTTTGCCGACGAGCCCGATGTAAAAGCGGTCTTTGAGCACCTGTTGGAGATCGACATGGACGCCGTCGACCGGCAATTTCGACAGTGGATCGCCGATCGCTACTCGGGGCTTATGCGCCAGGAGTTGGTCGACGTGGTCCGGCTTCAGGCCATGGTTGCCGGTGAGGATGTGGAGCACGCCAATGCCGGTGAGGCCGCGGGATACCGGGCGATGGCAGCGGCGATGAGCGGCGACGAACAGGCGGCTCGCATTCAGTTGCAAAATGCCGAACGCCGCGGCGAGTCGACGGCGTCGGTGGCCATCCTCCGCACGCTGACGCTGGAGTCACTCGGCGACATTGACGCCGGTCTGGACGCCGCCCGTCAGGCTTTTGACGACGGTGTTGAGGGCTACGACCTGCGCCTTTCGGCGAGCCGAATGGCCGCCGACGCCGGGCGCAGCGAGGAGGCCTATATTCACGCGTCGAGTGCCGTCGAATTGGCCGGCCAGGACACCGACGGCTGGCGCCAGCTTCAGTTGCGGGCCGCCTCGGCCGGCGAGAGCGACGCCGAACAGCGGGCCCGAAACGCGATCTTCGAGCGCAATCCCCACGATGCGTCGCTGGCCCGGCGCCAAACTGATTTATTTGAACGCCGTGGTGATTACCATGAAGCCTACCGGGCGGCCCAGCGGTGGACTCAAATCGAGGTGCTCGATGCCCGGTCTCATATCGCCCTCGGTGGGGCCTCGGCTCGCCGGGGCAATGTCGATGTTGCTCGCCGGGCCTTTGACCGCGGGGCCATGGCGGCACCGGCGCGACGGGACCAGATCGTACAGCAGGCCATCGATGCCTTCGACGACACCGGCGCCGCCGATGTTGCCGACCACTACCGTCGCCGCCTCCAACGAGATGGCGCCGATGAGCCCTGAGCGCCAATGAGGAGCCCTTTTTCTAAGATGACTACCGACTCACAGGACGGGACGACGCAGCTCGATGAGTTGACCGATGAGGAATTGGTCGATCGGGCACTCGATGACCGCTATGATGCCTTCGAATTGCTACTCCGCCGCTACGACGATCGGGCCTACCGGCTCGCCTTTAGCATCGTCAAAGACGAGTCCGAGGCTCAGGATGTCGTCCAGGAGGCCTTTCTCAACGCCTACCGTAAACTCGACACCTACAAGGGCGATGCCCAGTTCGGAAGCTGGCTGTACCGGGTGGTCGTCAACGCGGCGCTCATGCGGATCCGCCAGCAGGATCGACGCGCCGAGATCGGCATTGATGAGGCCGCCGATGGCGTCGCCGAAGAAGAGGGCGCCTTCTCCGATATCCCCAGCTGGCGCATCCAGGCCGACGAGGCCGCCGAGCACCACGAGTTGCGCGAGCAGATCTTTGCTGCCGTCGACGAACTCGATCCGAAGTATCAGGCCACATTTTTACTGCGCGAAATCGAGGGGCTGACCATCGCTGAGATCGCGGAAGTCCTCGATGTGTCAGAGGGGGGCGTTAAGTCGAGGCTCCACCGCGCTCGTCTCCACCTTCAGGCGGCCCTGGAGCCCTATATCGGCCGCGACGAGAGCATTACCGAGTAAACCGCCAAGGGGCGGAGGGGATTGAACCGCAAAGAGGCAAAGAGGCCAAAGGAAGGAAACACCGTCGAGGAACCCAACGCCGTCGAGAAAGGCGAACATCGAGGAACCCAACGCCGCCGAGCATAACACCGCAAACCGAACCCTTCTGAGAGTGGCTCGTAGCCCCTGGTGACCGAAGCGTTAGCGAGGAAGCCAGGGGGCATAACTCAGCCACCTCCTTTGTGCCCGGAGGAGTGCCAATCGAGACGGCTTTGGGGAGGAGCGTTGTGATGTTCCGGAACAGTGTCGCTCCGTTATGCCCAGATGGGTGCCGCGGCGCGGTGGAGGAATTTTACGGGCGCAAAAAATGGTTGCACGTGATGGTGACGTGGGCGTCCCCGCCCTCGGCAGTGTCATGAAAAATAAGCACCGCTCCCCCGGAACAAATTTGCCCGCGGCGCAGCCTTGGTCGATCGCTGGCCATCGCCTCGATGGCGATCACATTTGTAGTCCGACAGAGGCGAACCATCGATTGGTCAGGGGAGCGGGCGCTCTGATGAGGGGAATCTCAGGGGGGCGACGCGGATGCCGTTGGGGGAGGTATGCGACGACTGCGACGACACCGGTGCAAATGTGGGCGGCAGCCGTGGTTGGTGGCGTTGCTGGTCATTGGTCTGGCGTTGGGATGCCAATCCGACCGGTCATTGCCGACGACGGAATTGGGCCAGGAACTCGACGAGGGGACCGATCGAAGTTCGAATACCGACGACTGGTTGCCGATTGTCGACGAGGAGCCGCTTCCGGAGGGCGATGTCCGGAAACTGGATAATTGCGCCGAATACCCTTTCGAACCCGTGCCGCGCGGCCCCTGGGAGGCGTATCAAAATCAGGAGTTGGCCGATGATGCTCCGCCCGGCCATCAGACCACGGATCGGGTGATCAACGTCGGGGACCACATCACCGTCAATGCCCAGATGAGATACGACGACGAGCCCCTTGGCGGGGAATGGGTGCGTCTATTTTTCGGCTCCTGTGACGGGTGGTCGATGGAAGAGGTCGACAAGACCGACGACGACGGGATGGTATCGTTTCGACTCCGAGAACGCCGATCGGTTGGGGTTTACAGCGCGGTATTTCAGGCCGTCGGTGATGCGACGACGACACGGGCCCAGGTCTGGGTGCTTCCGGAGTCGACGGAAGTCGTTGCCGTTCAGTTGGTCGGCGGGGCCTACGATGGTGGCGGCGAGGTCGTGGAAGGCGCCGCGGAGTTGACGCGGTGGCATACGCGACGCGGTCATCTGGTCGTCTACGTCGACAATGATGACGAATACGAGGAGCCACTTGGCGAGCGACGCGAGCAGTTGCGCAAAGACGGGTTTTCCGTCGGTCCCGTCCTGGAGGTCCACCGCGGCGACGACGGGGTGAGTGCCGAACCGTCGTCGAGCCACCGCGGCTGGGGGGAGGCCGGGCGTCATAACGGTGCAGGACCCATTATCGACGTCGCTATCTCGACGTTGTATACCGGCGACGCCGATGGTGCCGCCGCACTTCGAGCGCGCGGCATCGAGGCCGACGACGAGATGTATCTCGACGAACTGCGGCCCACTGAGGTGGCCGGCGAAGTCGAAAGCTGGAGGCCTGTTATTGACAGTTCCGACGATTGACGCGTTGGCCCTGCCGGTTGAGATCGGTGGCCGCTCCGCGATATAGCCATGGTGCGGCGCCGGTTACCGAACTCCAACCTCTGTGGGACGGTCATGGCAGAAGTCGACAGATTGCGAAAGCGCATCGCCTCCGGGATGGGACAGGCCATCGAGGACTTTTCGCTCATCGAAGAGGGCGATCACATTCTGGTCTGCCTCTCCGGCGGAAAGGACTCGTACACACTGCTCGATATGTTGCTGCGGTCGCAGCGCCGGGCTCCCATTGACTTCGAATTGACGGCATTTCACCTCGATCAGAAACAACCCGGTTATCCGGAGGGAGTCCTCCGGGAGTATCTGGAGGATCTTGACGTCAGCTTTGAGATCTGCGAGCGGGATACCTACTCCGTCGTCCAGGAAAAGTTGCCCGACGACGCCACTCCCTGCTCGCTGTGCAGTCGGATGCGCCGCGGGATTATCTATGGGCGCGCCGGGGATCATGGGTGCAACAAAATTGCCCTCGGTCATCACCGCGACGACAGTGTTGAGACTCTGCTGTTGAACCTCTTTCACTCCGGTCAAATGCAGGCCATGCCCGCACGATACACCACGGATGACGGGCGTTTCGATGTTATTCGCCCCCTGATTTATGTCGCCGAGGACGAGATTCGAGAGTTTTCGGAGTTGCGTGGATTTCCCATCATCCCCTGCAATCTGTGCGGCAGCATTCAGGGCCAGCGTGACTTCGTCGGCGATCTCCTCGATGACCTGGAGGAGAAGATCCCCGATATTCGAAACAGCATCATGGCGGCCACCCAGAATGTGCGCGGCAGCCATCTGCTGGATAAGTCGCTGTGGAACGACACCCGGCCCGACACCGCCGAATCACAACAACAAGACCATCCGCTGTTTTGACACCGGCTTGTGGAGGTCACCTCGTCGGAGGCCGGGCTGTGAGGGAAGTCGCTGGCGATGTGTGGTGTCCACGCCCAGGCACAGCGCCATCGGTCGGTGTATCGCCACCGTCGCCTGTGGTAACAATCCCAACGCCGTGATGAAATTTGCGCTGCCGTCGGCGTGTTAATGACGCCACGCCACTGCCGGGCCGACAGGCAATGCTTGCTCATCGAAGCGACGCACCTTTTTCATTGACACTCACTTCCACGGGGCACTCGACCTGCGAAGGCTATCCCCGTCGGACCCCGCGTTCCAATTGCCGAGGTATCTGATGAAACCATCCGTGTTGATGACGTATCCCCGTCACTTTGCGATCAAAGCCGGGGCCAACCCCCATACTCGCAACGACGACGATTCACTCAAAGAAGTCGATCCCGAACGGGCCATGGAGCAGTGGAATAACTACGTCGACGTCTTGCTCGACATCGGCGTCGATGTCTACGTCATCGATGCCGAACCGGAGCTTACAGGCATGGTCTTTGCCGCCAATGCCGGCTTTTTATTGGGTCGCAAGGAAACGAAACCGGCGTCGAAAAAGACGTTTTTCCCCAGTCATTTCGCTGTCGAGCATCGGATGCCGGAGTCCGAGCGCTTCGCCGATTTTATGCATGCCTTCGGTTTTGAGGTGGCGGACTATCCCGAACAGTGGCGCTGGGAAGGCGAAGCCGATGCGTTTCCACTGGGAACGGGAGACGATGAGGTCTGGGTTTTTACCCATGGATTTCGAAGCGATGGCGATGTCTCAGATTGGATCGAAAACGGCGTCCTCGACCGGAGTGTGCTGAGTCTGGAGTTGGCTGATCCTCGATACTACCACGGCGATACGGCGCTGTGCGACCTCGGCGGACCCTGTCTGGCCTATCTGGACGCCTTCGTCGAGGAGTCGCAACAGCGCCTCAAGACGACCCTGGGCGATCGCATCATCGAGATCGACGACGAAGATGCCGAGGCCTTTCTGGGGAATTCATTTTTCGTCGACGTCGACGGAGAGCGGTTTTTATTTTGCTCCGACGCCGTTCGCCAGAGGACGCGCGACGAGATTGCGGAGCGCGGCCTGGAGGTCATCGGCGTCGATATCTCCGAGTTTTTCGGCAAGGGCGGAGGAGGGCCGAAGTGCCTGGTCTTTAACCTCGGTCCCACCAGTACGATGGGTCCCGGCCTGACGCAGGAGCAATCGGCGTTTCGGATCGCCAAGAATATCGACAAAATTCGCGAGCGCCGCGGTCGGACGCTTTCATAACCGGACGTCGGGCGGCCACCGACGGTTCTTTCGGGGGGAATCGAAAGCACAATAATTTCGGGGAACAATGCCGCTGTGCTATACCGTTGACCTGTCCGGTGGCAGGAACGGTTCGCCGGACCTGCAGCGGCAACGAGGCTCTTTGAACTGCGATTGGACGCCAGCGACATGTCGGCATTGGAGAATATTGTGAACTGGTTTGATGGAGCATCTCAGCTCGGCGAGGGGGCGGCGACGATGGTGATGGTGGTCATCGCTTTTCTGGGCTGTTCGACGCCCTCAACAAACGGGGAAAGCGAACCGGCTCCCCCGATTGAATCGCAATCCGAAGAGGTTCAACAGGAATTTGATCGGGCCGTCGAATTGCTCGAAGACGGGTACTGGGAGGCGGCGGTCGATGAATTTCGACTGCTTCAGGGTCAGTACACCGATGACGCCACTGCGGAAGTCGCCGAATTGTACATCGCCCGCGGATTGCTGGGGGATATCGATGAATCCTTCGAACTCCAGGACCAGGGCGAAGAGCCGGCGTTGGTCGATGACGAGGTATTCTCGCTGCTCGAGCCGCTGGCGATGTCCGAGGGGGTCGATGACCGGATTCGTTATGCCGCCCAGGTCTATCTCGCGGCTGCTCATGCGCTGGAGGCCGATATCGACGAGGCACTGCTGTCGCTGGAGGGCTACCCCGGCGGCTCATTGAGCCCGAAGACGTTGGACGACGATCGGCGCTGGTTGTGGCCACTTGTCGCCGAAGGGCTTCACCACCAGGGCCGCGACGCCGAATCAGTGGTCGCCTGGGCGAAGCTCCACGCATTGATTCGCGCCGACATGGAAGAAGGGGCTCAGCAGCGCGCCGACGACGCCGGTGAGGAACCGGCCACGGATTCCGAAGATTGGTTCAGTGGCGACGAATCCCCACCGATTGCCGACCTCGCCGTCAGTCGAGCCTTCGAAACCGAGGGTGAACTCAAGGACGACGAGCTCCGCGATTTTATCCGTCATGATCTGGCGCTGGTGCGCGCCGTCGGTGTCTGGACATTGCTTCGGGGCACACTCGATGGCGACACGACCTATGACGACGACGAGATCGCAGCCTACCAGGAGATCTTCAATGACCTGGCCCCCGATTTTCTGGCCATTGGTGCTGCGGACCGAGCATCGGAGTTGTCGGTCGCATTGGCCGCGGTCTCCGGGCCCGAGCGCCTGGTGATCGGAGCCTTATTGCCGCTGACCGGTCCCAATCGCGCCGTTGGATACCGCGCGCTGGCGGGGATGTTGATTGCCCAACGCTCCTTTCACGCCGCCGGAGAACCGGCGGTGACACTGGTGATTGAGGACTCTCATTCCGGAGTCGAAGAGGGCTATCGACGGCTCGTCGACGAGGGCGCCGTCGCCGTTGTCGGTCCCCTGGCGACGTCGGAGGCTCGCCAACTCGTCGAGCCCGCCGGTCAACAGGATGTGCCGGTATTGGCCAAGTCCGCCGATCGAATTGTCCCTGTCGACGAATTGAAGACGCCGGAACACGACGAAGACGATGCCGATAGCGACGACGAGCAGCGGGCCGACCGGGCACCGGTCTATCGCAACTTCGTCGATGCCCTGGCGGAAGCTCGCGCCGCAGCGCACATCGCGTTCGAAGAACTCGGCGACCGCCGGGCAGCCGCGGTGTATCCCGACATGGGGTACGGACGGGTGCTGACCGAGGCCTTCGTCGAGGAGTTTCGCTCCCTGGGCGGTGAGATCGTCGCCGATATCGAGTACGAGCGCGATGCCTCGGACTACGTCGATCTCGCATCCCGCATCGCCGAATCGAATCCGGAGGCCATATTCCTTCCCGATACGGGAGCGAAGGTCGCCGAGATTTCGGCGTTTTTTGCTCAGGAGCAGATCTGGGGACTGACGCCGGGAGAGGAGCGGCCGGATGACCGCCGAACCCATGTTCACTATCTCGGCACCAGCCTGTGGCAGGCGCCAATTGTCATCGAACAGGCCGACAGCTACTTGCAGGGGGCGCTGATTCCGGCCTGGTATTCACCGCAATTCCAGGAGAATCAGACCCGCCAATTCGCCCAGGTCTTCGAGGCCATCTACGGGACGCGGGCCGACCAATTCGTCGCCTTTTCGTACGACTCGGTCAATGCCCTCCGCCAGCTTCTACTGGAGCGCGGTGTCACCGATGGCGTCGGGATTGAGCGGGCCTTCGCCCAGGACGAGTGGTACGACGGGGCCACCGGGCGGTTTCGGTTCGGTGAGGACGGTGAGCCGCATCGCGAGTTGCGCTACCTGACCATCGACGACGGCCAGTGGGAGGTTCACGACTCGACGGTCATGACGCCCATCGACGGTCGCCGGGCCCTGGAGAGTGAATTGGAGGACGAACAGCTGGAGTCGATCGACGACGATGCCGTCGATGAGGACGCCGTCGACGAAGAGGCCATCGATGAATTTGACGTCGATGACCACCGGTGATGGGAGAATCGTCCGTGAGTCGTCATCACCGGAGGTTATCGGGGTGGGCTGTGGCCGTTGTGATGGCCCTCCTGCTATGGGCTCCATCGCTGGGCGCCGATGAGATGCCACCTCCACAAAGCGCGGGAGAGGAACGCCAGGACGACGGCAACGGCGGCGAAGCCGATGAAGAGTCCATTGTCGACGACGCCCCCGGGGAGGCGATGGGAGCCGATGGCGGGCGCCAGACGCTGGAGACGATGAACCGAAACGAGTTGGAAGAACAGGGCTTCGTCTTCGAGGAGATGCTCACCCAGCGCGACCGGGCCCACGCCACGATCTTTGCGCTGACCGCCGGTGCCGTCGTCCCCGGCGCCGGCCACTGGCATCTCGACGATCGCTCCACGGCGCTGACACTGGTCGCCGTCGACCTGACAGCACTGACCATGATCGCCACCGGAGTCGGCTTGGCAGTCCGGCCCACGGGCCAGTCGGCCGTCGACAATCGGCGCCACGACCTGTGGTATCTCGGCGCCGGCTTGCTGGGCACGTCCTGGCTCGTCGACATTTTCGGCACTGCATTTCGCGACGACCTGGGAGTTCCGACGTCGACGCAGCGCCAGCGCGGGGTGGGCGCCGATCTGTATTACCAATTTTATCGCCCCGACAATCTGAGTATGCGCCACGTCGCGGCCGCCGATATCACCGCCCGAAGCCGTCACTTCGAGGTGGAGGCCCACATCGGTCAGGAGTTGGCGCTGGGCATGTCGGATTATCGCCTCCAGGGCCGGTGGTATCCCTTTATGGGGGCCAGTCCGCAGACCCGCCTGGGAATCGGAGTCGACGGTGGATACCGTCAGTATCGCCTCGATGATCCCTTTCGCCGCGTCGACGGATCGGTTCAATTACACGGTTCGCTTAATCTGGGGCGGATCGCTGGCCATCTGGACGCGATGACTGCCGGAATGTCGGTGGGCCTGGCACTGCGCAGTTATCGCCACTTGCAGGAGGACGGACGCTGGGACCAGTTCGAATCCGGACAGTGGCGGGTGCCTGCCGAGTTGTATCTGGCGCTGAACCTCACCGACCAGCTTCGCCTTCGGACCGGATTTGAGCGGGCTACCGGCCACTGGCTCGAGCAAAGCCGGACCCGCATTGGGATCCCCACTGCCACCCTGACCTATCGCAGTACGGACCGGCTGGACCTGCGCTTTTTTACGGCCTTCGGCGATGGCCTCGGACTCGGCGGTGGGTTACGGATGTGGTTCGGGGAATAAAACGCCGCTTTGGGGCTGCTAAATGGATGTTTGCTGTCGTGGCAAGGCGTAGTAATCGTTGCGTCAATTGGAAGGTGCGTGCTAACACATTTGGCGCATCCACGAGTTGACCCGGTCGCTTGTTCCGGGCACCTGCCGATGGTCGTGTCCATTACCTTCTACAAGGCACACTGACATGTTCAACCCAGCCACTGCCCCTGTCATTATCGCCGAAGCGGCCGGTGATGGGGGGCCGAATGTATTGCGAATTGTCGCCGACGCCGACCTGGTCGTCACGTCGGTGCTTATATTGCTGGCCGTCATGAGCGTCGTCTCCTGGTATATCACCGGCTACAAGTACTTCTATATTCGCCGGGCCCGCCGGGAATCCAAGAAGTTTATGGACATCTTCTGGCAGTCCAAACGGCTCGATTCGATCTACCAGTCCACCGACGAATTTCCCGATGCCCCGGTCAGCAATGTATTTCGGGCCGGCTATCTGGAGTTGTCGAAACTCAAGAACAACAACCGCGACGGCGACGGCCAATCGATGCGCGAGCAACTCGGCGACATCGAAAATGTCGAGCGCGCGCTGCGCCGCGCCCAGCGCGAGGAGTTGACCGATGCGGAGTCGCTCATTCCATGGCTTGCCAGTATCGGCTCTACGTCGCCCTTTATCGGGCTCTTCGGGACTGTCTGGGGCATTATGGTCGCCTTTCTCGAGATCAGTCAGCAGGAGTCGGCGGGGATTGAAGTCGTCGGCCAGCCCATCGCCGAGGCCCTGATTGTGACCGCTGCCGGTCTTTTTGCCGCCATTCCGGCGGTCATCGCCTACAACTGGCTGCTCAATCACGTCAAAGTGATGGGCTCGGAGATGGATAATTTCTCCTCCGATTTTCTCAATATCGTCAAACGCCATTTCTTTGACTGATCAGGCCCGATGTGATCGACGCCAATCAACATGATCGTCGTTCGACTTCGAGGCGCGAGGTAAACCCATGGGTGTGAGTACCGGAGGGCCGGGCGGAGAACACACGACGCTGGCCCGAATCAATGTAACTCCCTTTGTCGATGTCATGCTGGTGTTGCTGGTGATCTTTATGGTGACCACGCCGATGATGCAGGAGATGGCCGACGAACACAGCGAAGTGGAGATGAATCTTCCCACCGTCGACGACAGCGATCACCGCGTGGCTCTCGACGACGTCGACCACATGATGCTGGCCATCGATGAAGAGCTGCAAATATTTCTGGGCGATGAGCCACTCGTCGACTGCGGGCCCTATGCCGATGAGGAGGGCGCCGATCGCTTCAATCCGTGCTTCGATGAGTTGCAGTCGAAAGTCGAGAATAATCGCCGCCTCCAGGAAGAGGGGCGGCTATTTTTGCTCGCCGACACCGAGATTCCCTACGGAGTGGTCGTGGGTTCCATGAATCGAGTTCGCCTTGCCGGTGTCGAACAGGTCGGGATGGTCACCAATCCCGAGCTGCGCGGCGACGACGACTCCTGAGGATGTGGAACTGGGCGATGGGACGATGATGTTAAAATCGAACCAAATCCGGGGCGGGATCGGCGACCTGTCGAGGCGTCGGGGCGGCGAAATTGCGGCCGGTATTGGGTTGTCGGTACTATTTCACGGGTTGGTCGCCGCCGCACTGTTGGTCAGTGTGATCTGGGCGCCGGAGCCAGAGCCCGAAGAAGAGCCCGAGGAAATCGAATTCGAGCAGGTCGATCTGCTGGCGCTGGGCGAGGAGCCAGAGCCCGATCATCTTCCCCGGCTGACCGGTGATGAGGGGGCGCCGCCGGAGGTGGAGCCCGAACCGGACGTCGAGCCCGAACCCGACGATCCGGCCCCGCAGCCGGAACCGGAGCCCGAACCGGACCCGGAGATCGAGCCCGATGAACCGGAGATCGATCCCGAGCGCCAGCGCGAATTGGAAGAGGCCCAACAAGAGCAGCGCCGCGAAGAAGAGCGCCGCCAACAAGAAGAGGAGCGGCGTCGACGCATGGACGACGCACTCGGCGAATTCGACGCCGATGGGGCCGGTGACGAAGCTCCAGAGGGAAGTCCCGACGGCGTCGCCGGGGGCACGGTCACCGATCCCGACGACGCCGACATGATGCAGACCTACCAGGCTCAGCTATTGGCCGTCATCGAGCGCAACTGGGAGATTCCAACGGTGATCTCCGATTCCGAACTCGGTGAGTTGGCGGGGCAGGTCGCCGTCCACGTGCGCCTGTCGGAGGATGGCCATGTCGTCGACTACGAATTTCGAAATCGCAGTGGGAATAGCCAATTCGATGACAGCATCGAGCGCGTCATTCGCCAATTCGAGGCCGATGAAGGCGGTCAGACGCTGCCGATGCCCGAGGCGTCGGAGATCCGGGAGAATATCCAGCAGAGCGGCTTTGTTTTAAGTCACTGGGAACATCTCGAACGATAGTGGAGTAGGTTGATGATACGATTTGCAGATGCTCGCCGACGCCGGCTTCGGCCGGCGGTCGTCGCCCTGACCGTCCTTGCCGTGATGTCGTTGTCGGCCTGGTCCGTCAGTGCTCAGGCCGATGAACAACAGGAACCGCCGGAGGCTGCAGCCGACGTCGAGGACGACGAGGCCGATGAAAGCGGCATCGAGATCGATGTCCGCGTCGGTGCTCGCCGGGTCCTGGTCCCCATTGCGATCCCCGATACCATCGAAGACGGCGGCGATGCCTCGGAGGCCGCCGGCGAAGTCGAAGAGACGTTGCGCGACAATATGGAATTGGCCGGCTACTTCGATGTGCTGCCCACAGATAGTTTCTTTTTCGATACCGACGAAGAGGGGATGTCGGCCGCCGACATCGGCTTTCAGAACTGGTTTAACGTCGGCGCTCAAGGGCTTATCAAAAGTGCCGTACGCGACGACGACGGCGAAATCCGGCTCGATCTTCGATTATTTGTCGTCGACGAAGGCCGTCAGGCCGAACTGAACTGGTCGACGACGACCGTCGGTTCCCAGGACGATATTCGCGGCGAAGTCAACGAATTCATCAATGCCGTCATCGAACACTTTACCGGCGACCCCGGCCCATTCGGCACTCAGATCGCTTTTGCCCAGCGCGAGGGCACCAATACAAAGCATATCTACACCATAAGCATGGATGGCTCCCAGCGCCAGCGCATCAGTCGATCCGACAATATCCATCTGTTGCCGACCTTCGGCCCCGAGCGCACCGTCTTTTTTACGAATTATCTGGATGGAAATCCCGATCTCTTTGCGTACCGAAACGGCGAATTGGATCGTCTCTCGGAGTCGCCGGGACAGAATTCGGGGGCTGCGTACTGCGACGGCAAGTTGGCGGTCACCATGTCGCACGGCAGCGATCAGACCAATATCTACCTCGTCGACCCCGAGACCGGGGCCGTCGACGAACAGTTGACCGACAACTGGGCCATTGACGTCAGTCCCACCTGGAGTCCCGATTGCAGTCAGATCGGCTTTGTCTCCGGCCGCTCCGGTGGTGCCCATATCTTCGTGATGAACGCCGATGGAAGCGACCAGCGCCGTCTGACCCACCAGGGTCACTACAACACGGAGCCCCACTGGCATCCGCGCGGCGATCGCATCGTCTTTAGCGCCCGCGATGAGCGCAGCAGTTTCGATATCTTTACCGTCGATCTCGAGGGCAATATCCGGCGCTTGACCCAGGACCAGGGCAATAATTTCGAGCCCAGTTACAGTCCCGACGGTCGCCACATCGTTTTTGCCAGCGATCGCGAGGATGGACGCCATCTGTGGATCATGACCGAAGACGGTCAGGTCCAGAATCGACTGACCCATGAGGGCTCGGACTATTCGGAGCCGGTGTGGACGCAGTAGTACTGCGATTCCGGCAGATGCCGTCGGATGCCGTCATAAGTGCAGTGGAAGCGGGAGCGCGATGTGATTGCTGAATCGACGACGATGATCGGGGAATTGGAACAATCTCTCGGAACTCCGACGTACGCGCTTTTTGCGCACTGGACCGGTGAGTACTCCGTCGATGTCGACGAGGAGGCCGGTCGTTACCTTGCGCAGCTGGTCGTGGAGCGGATGCGCCGCGAGGGAAGCGATGAGGTGGCGTTGGTCCTCGGTGCCCGCGGTGGCTACCCGACATTTGGCGACACGTTGTTGCGCACGATTCGACAGCTCGATATCGGGCTTCAGGTCATCGTTCCCTTTCGCATCGACGGAGTGGCAAGCCTGGTCGCTGCCGCAGCGGACTCCGTGACCCTCCATCCCACCGGGGCCATCGGGGCCATCGACAGCGGTCTCTGCGTCGTGCCGCGCCGGCCGCTGGATGCGGCGTTGGTCGAGTACTGTCCCGCCGACCCGCTGGATATTCCGGCCATCGAGCAGGGGGAAGCGTCGATGTTGGCGAGACTGGCCTACGATCGCTACATCCGCGCCCAGCAGCGGGCGATGAGCACCGAAATGCTGTCCGGGCGAAATGGCGTCGACGACGCCTCTACCCTCCGACTTTTGGAGGATACACTGGGCGACGGGCTCAGTGTGGGCCGCCAGCAGCTCCAGCAATTGGGCGTCGACGCCCGGGTCGCACCGGAGCCATTGGCCGAACAACTCGAGGAGCTCGTCGACTGGGGCCGCGATACGTTGCACCTCTTCCAGTCGCCCGACGAGCGATTTGAGATCTCCGATGAATTGGCGTCGGAAGTCGAATTTGAGCCGGCCACCTACATCCCCACCGCCGCCATCGTCGGCAGTGACTCGGCGTGGCTTCGCGAAGTCGACACCGGAAGCCCCGACCCCGACGCCCCGCGACTCCTGGGCCGGTGGCGCCGATGGGATCCAGAAGGCGGCGACAACGGCGATCGCGTGGAATAATAACCGGCCTCCGTGCTGTTGAAGCAAAGTTGTGAAACACCGCCTTGCAATCCGCCGCCCCGTGGCATATTCTCTATGCGTACCTGATGCAGCCTGCCTCGTTGGCCGACTTCGGCCATCGCCTCTTCCGAAAAAATGTAGACGTCTGGCTTCGCCGACGTCGATTATCTCTTGAAGTGGCCCGGCGTCTGCGATAGTTACATCCCCACTGAGGCGACATCCACGTCGCCTCGCGACAACTGAGCCGGAGTGGCGGAACTGGTAGACGCGTCGGATTCAAAATCCGATGGTCCTTGCGGCCTTGTGGGTTCGAGTCCCACCTCCGGTATTTCCGCGCCTTGAGCACTCGAGGCGCTTATTCAACGACAATTTCGCGAGCCCTTCGTCGCGCACGGGGTGCAAGGCCTCTCCGAAACCCCTGAGCTCCTCCCCAGAGCATGACTCGCTTCTGCGAGTCTGCGGCTCGATCGGGGAGGTGGGCGTCGGCGCTTTCCAGCCGACGGTCGGAGGGGCGTCTCCGTGAACCGATCTCGTCGACCTCGGCGGCTTGACCCGACCTCCGGCGCTCCACACTGTCGAAAATCCTCGCTGGTCTGGCGTATGGGAAAAACAGTGGTGGGGTTAACCTTGAGTCGTTCGTGTTTAACGTCGTGTACGTCAGTTGGGAACACTTTATTTTTTGGAGGTAGCAATATGACGGACCAACCGAATCTGGAAAAATCGTACGACAAACTTCGGCAATTTCGCGATGAGCTGGAGGTACAACTGAATCTTGGCAAAATGGAAGTCAAAGAGCGGTGGCAGGAGGCCGAAAAAGACCTCGAGAAAGCTCAGGACCGCATGCAGAAGCTCGCAGACCGCGGTGGTGAAGAAGCGGAACGTCTTCGCGGAGAGGCTCGCGAGTTGATGGACGACGTTCGAGATCGCTTTGAAAAATTGCGAAAGAAGACGTGACGTAGTACTTCGCGCCACATCCATATGGCGGAGGTAGCGAGAGAACCCGGGACGACTGCGTCCCGGGTTTTCTATTTCTTCACCCAGTTGGTGACGGGGGCGTCCTCGCCCTCGGCAGTGTCGGCCGATACGACCGCCCCCGGCACTGTTGCGGAAAGCGACTCAGCCGAGTTGAAGGGAGGCGACGGCTCGGCTACGATGCCGGAAATCTATAAACGATTCTCGGGCTTTTGAGGATGAAATGATGAGAGCGACCCAGGTACTATCGGTGTTGATTGTGGCTCTAATATTCGCAGTTTCCGGATGCGGTCCCGCTGACGAAAATGGCGGGTCGGACTGGGAGCAGCCCGACTTCTTCGATGAGGTCGAAGGTGATGTCGGCGTTTTTGGAGAGGCCGTCGACCCCGACCCGGGGATGGGAACGGCCTTTCGACAAGAAGAGGGCCATTGGGTCGAGTTTTGCTACGCCGATGAGGGCTGTGAAGACCGACGCGGTGACGACGAAATGATTCACGGCACCGCTGCTGAATCCCTGATCTACGCGTCGGACCCCGATCAAGACGTCGTCGGCGTGAAGGTCAACGTCAAAGTGGAAGATAATGCGGCGGCCGACGGTGCTGTATTTGTCGCCGAAGGAACGCACGACCCTGAGGAATCGCTCAGCAGTGACCAATTCGACATCGAACAACGCCTCCATGAGACCGATGTCTACGAGCCGGGCGATGTCATCGAAGTTCGCCTGGGACGCGAGGAGTAGGGCCGGCGCTTCGACTCCACCAAGCCTTCGGCGGGCCTTCATATTCGACAGGCGATGACGGCGGTGGCCAATCCCGGCGGCACATCAAATTCAACGGCGATCCTGAATCGCAGGTGCGGGGCCAGGGTTACGAGCGATGACTCGAATACGAACATGCGTTCGCCCTGGGAATGCAGGCTCAGTCGGAGAAGTGAGCAAATATGACGAGTTGCCCTCACCGGCGTTTATTGGGGTCGGGACTGTAGATCACAAGGCATATCGGGCCTTTTGGAGGCGCAGGTTGTTGGTCGGAATGATGGTGGAGACGGAGCCGTTTCGGCTTCGGCAGTGTCGAGCGTGAGGCGCTGAAGACCGATTGTCGGTGATAAAGAAGCGTCGTGAGAAAATCATTAGGGCTGGGAAAATGGCGTCATTTGACGGGGGTAAATTTGCGATCAACTGGCAAGACACCATCCGCCATCAGGAATCGATATCACCCAGTATTCGGCCGGCGGTGGCCAGACCGCTGTGGAACGCGTCTTCGATGCGCGGGCCGCGAAGCCAGTCGCCGGATATGAAGAGTCCCGTCGATTCACGAGAGGTCAGTGGCGGCTGCTCCGATGTTGGATTTGGGCGGCCATAGCGCCAGCGGTGAGCGCGGCAGTACAGCGATTCCGGGAGCGATGACGGGTCCCGTTCCAGTGCCTCGATAAAGGCCTCCGATAGATGATCGGCGACCCGGTCCGATTCCCACTCCAGGTGGTCTTCAGACCACCGGGGTGTGGCGTAGATGACCCAGGTCTCGGCGGCGTCATCGCCGGCCTGGCGGCCCGGTTTGGAGTTGTCGCGCACCGCCCAATCCACAGGCCCGTCATCGACGGAGATGGTGTCAAACCCGAGATCGAGGGAGTATTCGAATCCGATCATCACTGACCAGGTCGGCGAAAAGTCGACGGTTCTCGCGTATTTGGCGAGGTCCGGGGCGTGGTCGGCCAGAAGCTGCGCGGTCTGCGGCGCCGGTGCGGCGACCACGACGGCATCGAAGGGGCCGACCCGGTTGCCGTCATCGAGTTCCAGCATCCACTGCCCATCGGCTGTAGGATGCAGGTTCCGGGCTTCGGCTTCGTATTCGACGTCCACATCGCGACCCAGGTGAGAGCAGATGGCGTTCATCCCCGGAGTGCCCACGAAGTAGGGGGCGTTGCCGGATGGATTCTCCGCCGGCTTGAGGCCGCCGTCGATTCGGGCGGGCCGTGGGCTCCATTCGGCGACTGCATCCTGCTTTCGCCAGGCGTCGACGTAGCGCTGGAATTGCTCACTTTGGACCGCAAAGTGTGGGGCGCCGTGGTCGAAGTCGACGCCCTGACGGCTGCGGCGGGTCGAGGT
>LFFM01000109.1_pt1 | contig 48731 bp, 42 predicted proteins | sample 643131 | NCBI WGS metagenome assembly LFFM01 (sample SAMN03777445, study PRJNA286221) | soda lake metagenome | biome: soda lake; feature: Kulunda steppe; material: water; isolation source: sample Tc-Br brine of Tanatar trona crystallizer | place: Russia: Kulunda steppe | collected 2011-07 | reverse complement strand
CTCAGATTCCGTCTCCGGGTTCTGGCTCTCACCACCCGTACCGATTATCGGCACGGTGGGCCGTTACCCCACCGTCTACCTAATCGGCCGCAGCCACATCCTTCGGCGCCGGAGCGTTTGACACACTTGTCATTCCAGAGTGAGTGTGGTATACACTATTAGCCTCAGTTTCCCGAGGGTATTGTGTTCCGAAGGGTAGTTTGGCCACGTGTTACTGAGCTATTCGCTACGAGTGTGAACTCGTGCAACTAGCATGGCTAAATCGGATCCCAATAGCAATGGCCTCCGGCAGGATCAACCGGAATGAGAACCCTCGCACCTGATTCCCGGTGAGAGGGGGTTATGTTGGCGGGTGTTGACGTAGTGTCAACACACCATTGCATGGTCCAATATGGTGTCCAGTGTCACCGGCGACCCGGATGACACCGAACTACCAAGGCTCACATCAGATCCCCTCTTACGCCGGAGCGCAGGGAGCGAGATCCTCATCCTCTGTGGACCTGAACGTTGTCCGGCATGGGTCATAAACCCATCGGACTTGTTCGGTCCAGCGGAACCGAGCCGAGTTGAACGGCCCGAGTCCGCGATGCGTTCTTCGCATTAGTCCGAATGGCCGGGTTGTATTTAACCCCGTCGAACTACCAGCGCCACGTCATGCGGTTTCATGCCGTGACTGTTCCGAACTGTTGATGTACTGCCGACCGTTTCAGGCCGCGAGCGCGTCACGTGTCGGCGGCGCAAGCGCAGGGGCTTCTCGGAAGCGGAATAAAACGCGGAGCAAGGTTGGAAACGGGGACAGAACGGGTCGGGCGGAGAGTAGAACCGACTACTCCTCGTCGAGATACTCAATCCCCTGTTTCGAGACGTTGGCCTTCGTGATGTTCTCAAGATCGTTGAGCCAGAACTCGTCGTCCGCCTCATCGACCTCAGGTGCGTCGTCGTTCCACGCCCACCCCTCGTACTCGTGGACTTTTTTTGTCCCCTTTTCTCGGAGTCTGATTGTCGTGCGCTCCGCCTCCTCCTCGGACGGGGCCGGTTCGAGCGTCCGAGCCGCCTTGAGAGCCGCCTGTCTCGGCATGTTCCCGGAGAACTCGCTCGGTTCTGATCCGTCCTCCTCTCGGAGGGCGAAGTTTCGCTTACCGTCTTCACGTACCATGATTTTACCTCCATGCCAAACCAGCACACAGTCTGTAATAAATATATCGGGGAAATGAAAACTGCTCGGTAGTTATTTTATAAATGATGTCGGAGGTGTCTAGTGATTTGGTGGGTAGAGGCGGTCCGGGCTGTCGACCACTCGAATTCCGCGGTCAGGAGATTGCGTCGCAATCGTCCCTGTGTGGAGCAGATCACTGCGTGGAGTAGATCATGCGAGCGACCACCCAATATCGACGGGCCACCGCTTAACCATGGTGAACCGCCTCGGGAAACAGAACCATCATCAGCGGACTGTGAACAACACTTATATATTTGCTGTGGCGAAGTGCGAGCCACACAACCGCGATGGTCCGTAAAAAGAAGCTCAGTCCGAGTGGTGCCAAAGATGACGACGGGAAGTATCACAACGTCCACGTGAACCTCCACGAGGACGAACTCGCGGTGGCAGGCATGGAGATCGGTGACGAGGTGTTCGTTCGCGTGCGCGACGGGAAGATTATCATTCAAAAAGCGGACTCCGACCCAGATCAACTCGAACACGACTTCTAGGCTGTTGAAATCCATGAGCGGGAGGATGAGATAATCGTTCGGACGCCCGCGCGAGGGCGGACGCCTCAGTCGGCGGATTGATTTGGCTCGGCGACGAGCAGCAAACGATGGGCGTATACGAACTTTTGAAGCCCGCGGTGTTTTCGCTCCCGCCGGAGACGGCGCACAACGCCACCCACCGTCTCTTGCGAGGAGTACAGGGAACTCCCGTGGAGTCACTGCTCCGAAACCGGTACGTCGTCCGCGACGAGCGCCTCCGGGTGGAGGCGTTCGGAACAACCTTCCCGAACCCGGTGGGCGTCGCGGCAGGGTTCGATAAGAACGCGGAGATCCCCCGAGTACTCGCTGCGCTCGGGTTCGGCCACGTTGAGGTCGGCGGCGTGACTGCCGAAAAACAACCGGGAAACCCGCAGCCACGACTGTTCAGGCTCCGGGACGACGAAGCGTTAATAAATCGGATGGGCTTTAACAACGAGGGAGCAGACCTTGTCGGGGAGCGACTCGACCGAGAGCCGGCTCCGGACGTTCCGATGGGGATCAACATCGGGAAGTCGAAATCGACACCGTTGGATGACGCCGCGGACGACTACTTATACACCTACCGACGGGTCGCCGACGGCGGCGACTACTTCGTTGTGAACGTGTCAAGTCCGAACACGCCCGGACTCCGCGAGCTACAGAATCGCGCGGCGTTAGAAGAGATTCTCGGGACACTCTCCGACGCGGGGGCGTCGCCGCTCTTGGTCAAACTCTCTCCGGATCTCCCGGAAGCGGCGATTGAGGATGCGTTGGCGGTCGTTGACGAAATCGGTCTCGACGGGGTGATCGCAACCAACACGACAACCTCACGACCAAACAATCTCACAAGTCCAAGTCGCGCCGAGCGTGGCGGACTCTCGGGAAAGCCAATCGAGGGAACCGCAACCGACCTGATACGGTTCGTCGCCGAACGGACTGACGTTCCGGTCGTCGGGGTGGGAGGCGTGTCCGATGCCGACGGCGCGTACGAAAAGATCCGCGCGGGCGCGTCTGTCGTTCAGTTGTACACCGGGCTCGTCTACGAGGGGCCGGCGATCGCGCGCGACATCAACCAGGTACTTCTCGATCGGCTCGATCGTGACGGGTTCGAAACGATCGAGGACGCAGTCGGGGTCGACCGACGGTAACAGCCCGTTAATGGTTAATCGACGGTAACGGCCCGTTGATACCGGATCAGACGACTACTCGTCGTTGACGATGACAACAACGTCGTCCGCGTCAAGCAGTTCTCCTTCCCCCGCGTACTGTCGAGCCTCCTCGACCGAGAACTCGTCGGGCTCCAGCGTCACGCCGGCGACGTGTAGTTCGTCGCCGTCAAGGTCGTACGTTTCGCTTGCGAGCGCAGCTTCGATGTCGCCGACATGGTTCCCGTGTTTCGGGCCGACCGTGGCGTAATCGAGGTTGATCCCGGTAACGACGGTCTCGATCGGAGCCTCGGCGTCAGGGTGAACCCGAAGCTCGTTCACGTGCATTACACCAGTGATGTCGTCCTCGAAGCCGCGGACATCAGCGTACACTTCAACCGTGTCAAGCGGAGCGTTGAGCGGGAGCTGGTTCTCGCTTTTATATCGGCGGAGCGCCCCAACGACGCTCATCGCGGCGGTTCCCGCGGCGTGATCGGCGTCGATACCGAGCGGTTCGGGCCAGTCCGCGAGATGGATCGAGTCACTCGCGTCATCAACGACTCCGTTGGAGTTGGCAATAGCATCCGCGTACATGTCGTGCCACAGCTCCTCGGTGACGTGAGCGAGGATGGGTGCGAACGCTTTCAGGAAGCGACGATGAGCCGTTCGGAGCGTGTAGGCCGCGGAGTCGTCCTCGCGCTGTTTCGCGATCTCGAGGTAGTCATCACAGAACGTGTTCCAAAAGAAGCTCCGAAGCTCGTCACGGGCCTTCGAGAACTCGCGGTTCTCAAGGCGGTTAGTCAGACGGTCCAATTCGCGGTCAAGCTCTGCGAGGAGCCATCGATCGAGTTCGCGAAGCCCCGATTCGGGTTCGTCGGGGAATGGCTCCGGTGCCAGCGACTCAACGAGTTTGGAGGCGTTCCATAGCTTCCGAATGAGCTTCTCGCCCGCGCGGAGCCCCTTCTCCTGATACGGGAGGTCGTCGCCGATGGCTGAGCCAGTCGCCCAGTAGCGGGCGGCGTCGACGGGGTACGCTTCGAGGACCGTGTCGGGCGCGACGATGTTCCCCTTGGACTTCGACATCTTCTCGCGGTTCTCGTCGAGCACCATCCCATTAATCATCGTCGACTCGAACGGCACCTCGTCGGTGTGCTCGTAACACTTGATCACGGTGTGGAACAGCCAGAAGGAGATGATGTCATGGCCCTGTGGCCGGACGTTCATCGGGTAGATCTCTGGGCGCTCCATCGTGAACGCCTCCGCGTCGTCGTCCCAGTCCCATCCGGCGTTGATGAGGGGAGTGAGCGAGGATGTCGCCCACGTGTCTAACACGTCGTCTTCGGGAACGAACGATTCGCCCCCGCACTCGGGACAGGCGTCGACGGGCGGGTCATCGGAGAGCGGGTCGACCGGGAGGTCGCTCTTTTCGGCGACGACCTCGTGGTCGCAGTCGGCACAGTACCAGACAGGGAAGGGGATCCCCGAGGAGCGCTGTCGGGAAATGAGCCAGTCCCACTGGAGCCCCTCAACCCAGTGTTCGTACCGCGTAAACATTTTTTCAGGGAACCACTCCATGTCACGGCCGGCCTGGAGATACTCTTCGCGTTTGTCCAGCACCTCGATGTACCACTGCTCGGTAACGAGGAACTCGACGCTTGTTCCGCACCGCTCGTGGACGTTGACCGTGTGGGAGATCTCCCACCGGTCGAGCAGTGCGTCGGCATCGTCGAGATCCGCGACGATCGCCTCACGCGCCTCCGAGGAGTGGAGCCCCTCGTACTCGCCCGCAACCTCAGTCATATGTGCGGACTCATCGATCGCGACCCGAAGATCCAAGTCGTGTGCCTGGTACCACTCGATGTCGTTCTGATCGCCGAACGTACAACACATCACGATCCCGGAGCCCGTCCCCATATCGACGCGGTCGTCGGCGATGATCGGAACCTCATGGCCGAACAGCGGGACTTCCGCGTGCTCACCCACGAGGTCCGCGTTCTCCTCATCGTCAGGGTGGACGAAGACAGCGACGCAGGCGGGGAGAAGCTCTGGTCGGGTAGTAGAGATGGTGAAGGCAGCAGGTGTGTCAGCGTCCGGTGTGTCGGCGTCGACGCCCGCAACGCCGAATTCGATGTCGTGGAAGTGAGAGTCCTGCTCGTCGTCCTCGGTTTCGACCTGTGAGATGGCGGTCTCGCACTCGGGACACCAGATTGCGGGTGCCTCTTGGCGATACTCTCGGCCCTGCTCGTACAGATCGATGAACGAAAGCTGTGAGACGCGCTGGACCTGTGGCGAGATGGTGCGGTAGGTGTTATTCCAGTCGATGGAGAGGCCGACCCCCTGCATCTTCTCGGTAAATTCGTCTTCGTACTGCTGGCACACCTCTCGCGTCTTCTTCTGGAACTCACGTCGCTCGTAGTCCTGATGGCGGATATCGAGCTCGCGCTCGGCGAGCCGCTCGGAGGCGATTCCGTTGTCGTCGTAACCAAATGGATAGAACACCTCTCCGTCGGACATTCGATGGAAGCGGGCGACGACATCTTGCAGGATCGAGCCGTAGACGTGGCCCCAGTGGAGACTTCCCGAGACAGTTGGCGGGGGGGTATCGATGGAGAAGGCGATGTTCGGATCGACGGGCTCGTCTGGGTACGCGTACGTCTCCTCGTCGACCCATCGCCGCTGCCAGTGCGGCTCGGCGGTGTCGGGGTCGTACTCTCCGCTGGGCATTATTGGGTAGGGTTTTCCGCGGTTCCCCCTTAACGGCCTCGGTTGTGCGGGAACAAGCAGCACAATACGACACTGGTCAGGTGACTGAGCCGAGCAGAGTGCGACACCGGTCAGGGTGCGACACCGACCGTCAACAGTGTGCCCCACGTTCGGTATCGGTCGACCATCGCCTCGCGGCTCTCCCAGTTATCGGTGGGGAATGCGTCTGCGGACGGAATCTCGGTTTCGCGGTCGGGAATTGCGTCCTGTTCGGCGACGTACAACCCTGCGTCACGGAATGCCTGCCGGTACTCCGAGCGGTCCCAAAGCGTCATATCAACGGAGATGTTCTCCTGCCACCCGTGGGTGTGCTCGCTCTCAGCGAAGTAGTTGACCGCACAGTAGAACGTTCCCCCGGGCGCGAGCACGCGACGGACTTCCTTTAGGGTGTGATGTGGGTCCGCTGCGTAATAGAACGCTTCCATCGAGAACACGTGGTCGATCGAGTCGTCGGCGAAGGGGAGCGAGTCGAAGTCGCCGACGACGTACCCGATTGCGTCGTCGTCGGTGTAGCTCCGGGCGTTTCGTGCCATTTCTGGCGCGCCGTCGAGACCATACCCGCGGCCAACGTCGCGCTCACGAAGGGCTCGGAGGGCGTAGCCGGAACCGGTTCCCATATCGAGCACGGTGTCGCCCTGCTCGACGGGCATACGTGCGAGGACATGCTTTGCGGTGTGCCAGTGCCGATCCTCCATCCCACGGTCTTTTCCAGAAGTCGCCCAGTCGTCGAACTCCGCTCTAACACTCATACGACAAACGACGAGCGGTGGGGTCAAAACCGGATCGACAACGACGAGTGAAGGTCAAAACCGGATCGACAACGACGAGTGATGACTAAAGCCGGATCGACGACAATGAGTGGTCGACGACGATCGGTGGTCGATGTTGAAAAGGTGGTTTTGTCCGTCACCGGACGGTGGATCTCACTGACTCGAAGTCCTCATAGAGATTCGTCCCGCCCCGCATCGTTAAGTCGATCCGGCGGTTGCCACGAGTATGGAGTACACGCTCGCGGTCGAGAATGGACCCGAAACGATCCTCGGCGGCACGGGACTTCTCCTCGTTCACCCGAGCATCGGGGAGACCGACCGGATCGATACGGATTTCTTGAAAACGGACACCGACGCGTTCCTCGTCGTCTCGACACGAACTACCGCCCGGGAAGTCGAACAGAAACTCGAATACTACGATGTCGACGAGAACAAAGCAACCATCCTCGATACGCTCTCCGTCGAGCGCGGATACTCGCGACGCTCGACAGATGATGTCTACTACGTCTCTGCGCCGGACGACCTCGACGGGGTCGTCGATCGAGTCGAACGCTTCTTGAAGGAAAACGATGGAAAACGTCGAGTCTCCGTCGACTCACTCACCGAGATGGCGTACTACGCCGACGACGACGCGGTGTACGAGGCAACTGCGGAGATCCTCGATCTGCTCGAGACGCACGACGCAGTCGGGATATTCCACCTCTCGGAGGAGGTACACGAGGTCGCGACGCTGGACCGGTTCCGCGAGCTGTTCGGTGGCGTCATCGAACTCGATGAGGACGGAAACGTCACCGTCGATATCTAGGCGGAAGCGCCGAACACGTACGAGAGGATGATGAGGACGGAAAGGAGCGCCGAGACGCCGACCGTTCCGAGGACGATCTTGGTTGGTTTGCTCATGAGCGATCCGTGCGTGCCACCCCGTTAAATTCATTCGGTCCGACGGCGACCTCGGTCGGCGGCAGGGAACCCAGTCGAACAGAGAGGCAGTCCGAATTTATACGCGGAGAGACTGACAATGTGATATGTTGATCCGTGACGCTCTCGAATCCGACGTGGACGCGCTGTCCGAACTGACGGGCCGTCCTCGCGACGTTCTTCGTGATCAGATACACGATCGGTCGGTGCGTGTCGCGGTCGACGAGGAGAAGGAAGGAGAGTCAGCGGATGACAACGGCATTCTTGGATTTATCGCGTTCGATGCTCAGTCGGGGACGGTTCACGTTACCGGCTTCGACGGGAAATCACGCGCAATGACTCGGTTGTTCGAGGAGCCGCGTGGGTTCGGAGTCAGAGAGGGGCTAGATATCGAGGTGGTCGTGCCAGATGATGACTCACGACGGGTTGAAACGGTCAAGGACATCGGCTTTGTTTCCGTTGGAGACGGACCGCGGTTCGACGGACGGAGCACGACACAATTTCGATTGGAGGTCAACGGGGAAGACGACTGAACCACGGGCACTGAGCGGGTCGAACTGAACCGGACGAATTAGTCGGACTGAATCGAATGAGTTAGTCGGACTGAATCGAATGAGTTAGTCGGATCGAACCAGACGAATTAGTCGAACCGTTGTTGGACAATCTCAAGAGCGTTCTCTCGGTCGTCCCACTCGACGAACACCGCGACGGACGTGGCACTCGTGATCAGGTCGATGATGTTGATGCCTGACTCCGCAAGCGGCGAGATTATTTCTTGGATGACGCCGGACTGGTTCGGGAGTTCACCACCGGTGACGCGGATGACGGCGATGGGATCCGCGACGCTCACCGACGAGAGCGCCTCGTCGGAGACGACCCGCTCGTGTAGCAACGCTTCCGCACGCTCCGCGACGTCGACATCGACGTAGAAGGTGACGGAGTCCATCCCGGACGCAACCGCGTCGATGTTGATCGACTCTTCCCTGAGTGCGTCCGCGAGTTCCGAGAGGATCCCCGGCCGGTTTCGGATCGCACGACCTGCGACCGTGAGGCATGCGAGCGGCGTCTCGCGCATATCGATGAGACTCTCAAACTCACCCTCGATCTGGGTCCCGCCTCGGAGGAGATCGCCGTGTTGGTAATGAACGACACGGACGACGAGGTTCCCGTCCTTATATGAGAGCGCGGACGGAGCAACGACTTCCGCGCCGCGGAACGAGAGGTTTCTGAGTTCGTCGACGGTGATCCGGCCGACGTTGCGTGCGCCTTCAACGACTCGGGGATCCCCGGTCATCACACCCTCAACATCGGTGACAATGACGACCTCGTCGGCGTTCATATAGTTCCCCAGCATCACCGCAGTGGTGTCGGACCCTCCGCGGCCGAGCGTTGTGACGTTGCCCGCGTGATCCTCCGCGAGGAACCCAGTGATTATTGGAACCACTCCGTCGAGGCGGTCCGCGAGCGCCGCCGCACGTCGTCGAGTCTCCTCAATGTCGACTTCGCCAAGTTCGTTTGTAATGACCGGCCAGTCCGGATCTCCAGGCTCAAGGAACACCGCATCGATATCCCGGACGGCAAGGGCGGCTTTCAACATACGGACGCTGGTTCGCTCGCCCATAGAGATGATTTCTGCGCGATCCTCGTCGTTCGTTTCGAACGTTATGTCTTCCAAGAGATCGTCTGTCGTCGATCCCATAGCGCTGGCGACAACGGCGATCTCGTGGCCCGCATCAACTGCGTTAGCGACCGAGTCGGCAGCGCGTTCGATACGATCACCGCTCCCGAGGCTTGTTCCGCCAAATTTCGCGACTACGCGCATGCGATACCCCCGCCGATACTCTCGTGGGATCGTACTCCAATACTTTCGCCGATACTCTCGTGGGATCGTACTCCAATACTTTCGTGGGATCGTACGTTACCACTCGACCGATCGGACGTATTCGAAAACTCGGGTTGGATGGCAATCGGGTCGGTGTAAGGTATGAGAGGGGAAGTTTTGCGGAGAGCCGTGAGGCTCCCGGACTGCCGCCGGAAAGGGGTATGGTGATGACTAGACATGGGGGTTCGTAGCGGAGGGTCCCGGATAACTGTGTCCACTTCGACAACAGTCGCGATCAGTGCTAGAACCCCGGCTATTCAGCCGGAACAGTGTCTCTCAGTCCTCGACGCCCCAGGCGTCAGGCATCTCGATGACGTATCTTCCGTCCTCTTGAAGCGAGATGATGTACTCCTGACGGTCGTATAGCTCCATTAAATTGAGTTCGTACTGTCCGGGACTCACGATCCGAATACTCTCGAACTGGTCGTTGAGCTCGCTTCGAAGTTCATCGACATCCGGTCGAGGCCCCTCTGAGTCGTGGGGATCCGGTGTCTCCGTGGCAGGTACGTCCTGACTTGCCCGGTCGAGTTCGTCTCGACTGACCACATCAGATCGGGCGCTCGCCTGCGCAGCGTCTTCGGTTCCCTCATCGTGAACTCGTTGAGTGGCCTCTTCGCGATCGTGTGTAGCGTTCGTTGCGTTCGTCACATCAGGCGTATTCGTCGGGCCAGATTGCTCGTCTTGAACACCGGCGGGGCTTGGATCGGATTCTGTGGGTGACGGGGAGTCCGACGGTGACCGCGAGTCTGACGATGATGGCGAGCCTGATGCTGACGGCGGGCCAGAATCGGTTCGTTCGGATTCAGAAGCAGAATCGTTCTGGGGGTGTGCGTCAGTAGTAGCCGCCGTCTGAGTGGTCTCCTGACCGGCAGGTCGGAACTGGAACTTGTTTCCACCACAGTCCGGACACCCAGAGAGCATCTCCTTGGAACCGTCCGGAAACGTTCGTCCACACTCGATACACTGGTGAGGCATGTGTTTATGATTATTTCCGGGAGACGAGCGTGCTGATGAGGTTCTCGTCTTTATGTAGCGTCTCGATCCGGTTGGCAGGACCGATCACTGTGAGTTTTTGGGCGGACTCGCGACCCATCAACTTGTCTAAGAAGCTCTGGTTGTTCGCGTCCGGCTTGGGATACGTCTCGATCTCGATTCCAGTGAAGTCGTCGGGACTGATCTCGGTCATTGTGACCTCGATGAGCTTCGACTCCTCGTCGGGTGAGAGTCCTTCCTCAAGAATGACGATGTTGCCGTCCCGGACGCCATCGAGAATGAGTCGGATCTTCTCCATTCCGGTGAGACCCTCCATCCGAGCACCGCTTATCATGTCGATACGGACCCCGTCGTCCGAGGAGTCATCGTTGCCGTCGACATCCGGAGTCGCACCGGGCATTATCCGAAGTACTCCGCGATCTTCGTGTACACTTCGTCCATGTTTTCCCCTTCGAGTGCTGATAGCGGGATCGTCTCGTGTTGGGGGAACGCGTTCGCGATCTGCTGGACGTCCGAGTCGGGTAGGTCAGTCTTGTTTGCGAGAATGAGGGCCGGAAGCTCCTGTGATTCGATGATCCCGATAAGCATCGTGTTCACCTGGGTGAACGGGTCCGTGGTCGAGTCGAGCACGTAGATGACACCGTCGACATCCTCACGAAGCCAGTGCATGGCCTCTGCGACGCCCTCCGTGGCCTCACGGGACCGACGAACGGCGTCTTCCTTTTCCATGTCGTGGTCGAGAAACTCCTTGTAGTCGACTTTCGTCGTGACACCGGGCGTGTCGACAATATCGATAGTGACCTTGCGGCCGTTCCGTTCTATCTCGACGTTCTCCTTGCGACGAGCCCGCCTCGTTTCGTGTGGAATGTGGCTTTCCGGTCCGACGGCGTCGCCTGTCCAGTCACGTGCGATACGGTTCGCGAGGGTCGTCTTTCCGGCGTTCGGCGGTCCGTAGATTCCGATCCGCTTCGGCTCGGAGTCCGTGAACAGCCCGTCAGTGACCCGTGATATGCTGTCTCTGAGATTCGTTAACAGTCCCATCCTGATCTCCACTACAGTGGTGTTCTCCCGGACGGCCTATACGTCGTGGTACGCATACCAGGCGCGTACGAGTATATCTGGAATCCACACCGCTCTTACTTAAGAACTGCGTCAGACGGGTTTAACAAATCTGATTGTATTGCCGTTTTGTCCAACTCAATACTTGCCCGCTCCATTGCTGTCCTCTCGGCTCAGCCTGTTGTCCCGGCTCAGCCTGTTGTCCCGGCTCAACCTGTTGTCCCGGTTCGGTCGCTGTTCCTCCAGTTTGATTTCCATCCAGCGGGACGGTGTGGATCGGTCCCTCTTCAGTTCGAGTGGTATTCTCACTCCTGAATGGTACTCCCCCACCCCTTCGTTTCAAGTGGAGGCGTGTGAGGGTCGGTGGAGTAGTGAGTAGCTCGCGAGGTTGGTACGGGCTACTGTGGCCTATCCACAATGAATCCCATAAATTCAAAACACATATAGATAAAATATTTTATTGGGTTTTGTCGAGGGTACTGTTATACAGTATAGTATATAAAAGCACCGCTTCTAATAACCCGGATCACCCCCACCCCACCTAGATTCATCTCCACCCGAAACAAAGGGGTGGGAGGGTGACAAGAGGGAGTACCAACGTGAACGCCCGATTCTGTTGGCTAGGTGGCGACTCTGTTCGATTGACGATTCGAATAGTGATGATGTACATATAGTTCAAACAGAACTCGAACTGAGCAGCTCCAAACCTGAGCATCCCCGAGCTACGGAGAATCGACCTGTTTGAACCAGAAAGGAGCTATCCCAGATCGATGGGCGTCGATACGGACCCCCAGATCTCGAGTCACGATACGAACAACTCCTCTGAGGCCATAGTTCTCGACAATCACTGCGCTCTTATTTTGCAATCTATCGTACCCCTACACTGCCACCTCAGGGTAATTCTACCGTTCTACCCTCTGTTTCACTTCCACTCTACACCCTGGAAGTCACGATACTAGCCTTTTTGCGGCTATTATCTGCGGCTGACCGGTCTCCGTTGTACACCACCATATCTAGTCCAGAGAGGAACACTTTTGTACCACCTCTTCATCTGGTTCGACTGCATCAACTGGACACGCCCACACGTCCGAAGCGGTCAAAACTGGATACAAACGACCGTCTCCGATGATTCTCGGGTCACTGTGGCGTGTCCTCCACCTGAAATAGGGGGGTTATCTATGGACGAAGACGAGCACACATCTGGTACACAGGGAGGAAACGACAGCAGTGAAGCCGCCACCGACAACGACGCGGCCGGCACAGAATCCGATCCAACTAGTGAGGACTCCACCGAAAACAATGAGTCAACGGACGGCTCCAAAACGAGTCTCCCGACTACGGCATCCTCTAATGATTCTTCTGTTTCGGATGACCCCTCTGTTTCAGATGATCCCTCTGTTTCGGATGACATCTCTCTCCCTGACGATACCACGAGTCTCGAAAGCAGTGGCCGTGACCGCTCCTCCCCCGACGTCGATCTCGACGGCGTCGTCCTCGACGACACCGACAACCAGGGACTCTTCGACGACCTCCTTTCCGGTGAACCGATTTTCGAGAACAAGGAAGTTCTCAGGCCCTCTTACACGCCACACGAGCTTCCACACCGAAACGATCAGATCAATCGGATGGCGACAATCCTCGTGTCGGCGCTTCGTGGTGAAACGCCGTCGAACATCCTTATTTACGGCAAGACGGGAACGGGAAAGACGGCCTCAGCGAAGTTCGTCTCACAGGAGCTCGAATCGACCTCCCAGAAGTACGACGTTCCCTGTGAAGTCGAATACATCAACTGTGAGGTGACCGACACCCAATACCGGGTGCTCGCACAGCTCGCGAACACGTTCATCGAAAAGAACCAGACGGTCATCGCCGATCGAATCGAACGCTATCAGCAGCTCGTCTCCACGGCTGCCGATGATCCATCCGCACTTGCGTCGACCGAGTTCTCGACGGTCGCCGAGGTCGAATCCCGGATCGAGCAGTTGGAGGACGACGCAGACGACATGGAGGAAGTACCGATGACCGGCTGGCCCACCGACCGCGTGTATACAACGTTCTTCGACGCAGTGGATTATCACGAGCGCGTCGTCGTGATCATGCTCGACGAGATCGACAAACTCGTCGAAAAAAGCGGCGACGACACCTTATATAACCTCTCACGGATGAACTCCGAACTCGCGAACTCCCGGATCTCGATCATGGGTATCTCGAACGATCTGAAATTCACCGACTTTCTTGATCCTCGGGTCAAATCGAGTCTCGGCGAAGAGGAGATCGTGTTCCCGCCGTACGACGCCAACCAGCTTCGTGACATCCTCCAACACCGCGCTGACATCGCATTTAAACGCGATGCGCTCACCGACGACGTGATCCCCCTCTGTGCCGCGTTCGCGGCTCAAGAACACGGGGACGCTCGCCGAGCGCTCGATCTTCTCCGAACTGCGGGCGAACTCGCGGAACGGTCGCAAGCGGAAATCGTGGCCGAAAAACACGTCAGACAAGCACAGGACAAGATTGAACTCGACCGCGTCGTCGAAGTCGTTCGCACCCTGCCGACACAGAGCAAGATCGTCCTATTTGCGGTTATCCTCCTCGAAAAGAACGGCGTCCACAACATCAACACCGGCGAGGTGTTCAACATCTACAAGCGCCTCTGCGAGGAGATCGATGCCGATGTCCTCACCCAGCGACGCGTCACGGACCTCATCAGCGAACTAGACATGCTCGGGATCGTCAACGCAGTCGTCGTCTCGAAGGGAAGATACGGCCGAACGAAAGAGATGGGCCTCTCGGTTCCAGTCGAGGAGACCGAAGCGGTCCTCCTCTCTGACTCTCGGCTCGGCGACATCGAGAACGCACAACCCTTCGTCCAGGCTCGCTTCGATAACTGATTTCCTCACCGATCTATCCGCTCCAGCATTAGCCAACGGTTTTTATCCTCTAACCCACTGAATCATTTCATCCGTTTTGGTCGCTGCCCTTGTCACCCCACTCCAATTCCCGGATTTTTTGTCGGGGTGGTCACCCCGAGCAGATCGCTGATCTCTGCCTGTCCGGTCGTAATCAGTCGTACGTATCCGAGGTACGGAACACGAAGTCGGGCGACACCGGTAATCCACTCTTCGGCGACGGGTTCGGCGAGCCCATTCGCCTGATCGTACTCACGGTTATCGTCACCGAGCGTAATGAAGCCGTCACGGGGTGCGGGACAGTGCCGGAGCTCCTCGCAGTCGCTCGCGCCGTGGTACCGCTCGTCGGCTCGGTCGTACCAGTTTTCACCCTCTTCGACGTGGAACATCGCGCGATGGATGATCGGCGAGGCCTGTCTACCGGGTGGCTGGAAGATGACGACTGATCCGTATTCGTTGAAGCTCCGATACTCGGCTTCTTGCCCCGCCTCGTACGTCACGACGCCGATATCGTTGTCTGCGGCATCAGGTGCGAATCGCCCCGGCTCGGTGACAAAGACCAGATCTCCGACCTCCATGTTCGGCTCCATACTCCCAGACTCGACGGCGACCATCGGAGGCCAGACCCCGCTCACCCCGAACAGAATGAGCCCGATCAGCAACACGATCGCGACGCTTGAAAGCATCTCCCGGATCCACATGAATGGACCGTCCATATCGTGACGAAACCGTTGAAAAAACCCCCTCTCGTTTCCGTCTCCGGTATCACTGTCGGTCGCCTCAGCGTCGCCCCTACCGGCTTCGACACCGTCGTCTTCGGGTGCGACCGATCTGGTCGATATATTGTCATCGACAGCAGCGGCGTCGTTCTCGCTGATTCGACCGACGTCGTTCTCGCCGATTCGACCGGCGTCGTTCGCATCGGTCTCAGACCCATCGGTTTCGGTTGTGAACTGCTCACTACCATCGGTTCCACCCGAAACGCTACCGTTCGGAGGATCGTTGGCGTCGGATCGCCCCGGAAGCCCAGTATAATCCCGATCAACTGACTCATCGTGATCCTCAGAGGACCTGACAGACTCCGCCGGTTCTGATCCATCGACTGTCGAGTCTGATTCGTCGACCGCCGAGTCTGATTCCTCCACCGTCGGGTCCGTGTCCGCTCGTTCCGGTTCGTCCGAGGACGACCCGGTCGAGTCGGTCGGGTCAGGTTCGTGTGTCTCGGTCGGATCGTTCTCGTCCGATCCCGACCGATCCTCGGGGTCCATTGTGCCGGGTTTGGCGGCTTCCAGTGATAAGTCTCCGGGTCGCCGAACCAGCTATCACGTGAAAACGAAGGTGCCAGAACCGCTCCGATCCGTTAGTCGTCGTCGACGATCACTTCGACGGGACCATCGTCGGTTTCCGCCTCCGCGCCCTCACTGTCAGCGGCTGACGCGGCGGACCCCTGCTGCTGGTAGTACAGTCCACCGGCGACCGCGAGAACGACCCACGAGCGCCAGTTAGCGAGGTTCAACGTGTAACCGATCCCGAACGGCTTCTCAACCAACATTCCCTTACCCGGTTGCCAGTACGACGATAGGAGCCGACCGAGACTCGGCCGCTCGAAGTTGTACGGGATCCCAAGTATCTCTCCCGATGACGGTTTTTCGTCCATGTTTGATTAGATACACGCCGGGGATATAAATCGTGCCGACAGGCCGGTATCAGCACCGTCCATGATCACGACGACTCACATTCTCAGTGAAGCCGATTTACATTCTCAGTGAAACCGACTCACATCCTCAGCGAACCACAACGACCTAGATCCTCACCGATATCGTCCCCGTCCGCGCACGTCCCGTAGCCGGTCGAGCACCGCAAGTTCGCCGTGTTCGCGGTAGCCAGCCTCGACCGCGTCGATGAGTGGCTCTGGATCGGTTGCCGTCGCGGCTACCGACCCCTCAAAAACATGGAGATCCATCGCATGATCCTCGACGTGATCGGTGTGGTAGCCGAGCCCAAAATCGATGAGGAACACGTCGGCTCCCTCTTGCCCAACCCGATCGCTTCCGGCCAGCCCTTCGACTTCTCCGCTCCCGACCCGTACGTTTCGGGTCGTCGGATCGCCGTGGACCATCCCGGCCGAGTGAAGTTTAGCGAGCTGCTCACCGACGACCCGTGCCCAGCGCACCGGCTCCCGTTCATCTCTACTTCCCGCACTCTCGGAGTCCGTCCCTCCCTCTTTGGAACCCCCGAGGTCAGCCGCGAGATCCCGATTGCCCACGTGCTGGAGGGTCAGCGTTGCGTTCGGAACATCGACGTCGTGTACGAGCGGTGTCGGCACACCTGCCCGCCGCGCCTCGCTCGTCAACCGAGCCTCTGAAACGGTCCGATCCCTGCGGATTGCCCGGTCCAACTCCGGGTGACGGTACCGTTTCGGAACGCGTCGCTTGCGTACGAGCGGGGGCGCGAACAATTCGGTGTCTTCTCCACTCGCCTGTCTGCTCTCGACGACCGCAACAGTCGCCTCTGCGCCTCGATGATCGTGTTCGACTCCGGCTTTCAACTGGCGTGACCCCGCCTTGCTCGCTACAGGACGCACTACTGACGACGCATCGCTCCGCCAGGTCACCGGAACGTCATCGGGTCGAAAATCGGGGTCGATTGACGACTCCGGGATTGGGAGGGTGTCTCCAGCGGCCGCCATCTTCGCGCCGAGGATGGCGATCATGCCGGCGTTATCCCGGAGAAACTTCGCTTCCGGCGCGTAGAACTCCGCTCCGCGGGACGCACACATCGTTTCGAGCATCTCCCGCAACCGGTCGTTCTGCCCGACCCCGCCGCCAAGCACGAGTTCGTTGGCACCCGTCAGCGACAGCGCGCGCTCGGACACTTCCGTGAGCATCCCAAAGACATGCTCTTGGAGCGCGAAACAGATCTCCTCGACGGGCTCACCGTCGTCGTACGCGTTGTTGGCGGCGGAGCTGATCCCTGAAAACGAAAAGTCCATTCCCTTAACAACGTACGGCAGGTCGAGTAGCGTCTCGGCGTCGGCGTCGGCCGCGGCGGACTCTACCTTCGGTCCACCAGGATGACTCCATCCGACGTGACGCGTGAATTTGTCGATGGCGTTGCCGACGCCGGCATCCATCGTCTCGCCGAGGACCCGATACCGCCCGTCGTGGTATCCGAGGAGATGTGCGTTCGCTCCAGAGGCGTTTAGACAGATCGGATTCTTAAACCCCGACCGATGGCGACCCACCTCCAGATGAGCGACCATGTGATTGACGCCGACGAGCGGCACGTTGAGCGAACCGGCAAGCGATCTCGCCGCAGTCCCGACGACGCGAAGACACGGTCCTAACCCGGGACCGCGTGAGAACGCGACCGCGTCGATCCCGTGCCCCTCCGGTTCTGGCCCCGTGGTCGATGGCTCCGCGTTCCCGGTTGAGGAACCTGACCCGGCGGTCGATAGCACGCTTTCGACGACCTCCGGAATCGCGTCGGCCATATGTTCGGCCGCCTCACGCGGATGAATCCCGCCGCTCTCCGGTTCGTACGGGTTCGAGTCGATAAACGTACTGTCCGTCTCGGTATCGTAGAGAGCAGCGCTCGCACACCATGCCGTCCCCTCGATACCGAGAACGCGCATTCGGCGGGTCTCAGGCCTCTTCGCCGTCGCCTTCTGCGCCGATCTTGTTCCGCTTCAGCATGTAGTCCTGCTCGACATCGAGCGCGTGGCCCGCCGACTCGTACACCTTCGCGTAGCCGACCGTCTTGCGCATCCCGAACTTCGTGTTCAACTCGTGAACGACGACCTCCTCGGAGCCCTTGTCCAACTTGGCCGCGAGCGAGTCGCGAACCGAGAGACGAGAGGGGGTAGCCTCCTCGTGGGTCGTCTCGAATCGGATGTCCGTTCGGTGCAACATCGGGTTCTCCTCTTCGGAGATGATATCGACGTCCATGGTTCAGTTACGTGTACTACCCTCCGAACGCTGTAAAAGGATTTCGAAGCGTTCACCGCCCGCGGCGGCAGTTCCGGACACCGACCGAGAGCGGTCCCGCTCTGGAGGGTCGATCTCGTCTGGAACAGGGTTTACCTCGTTGGGCCCGAATACACGATCGAATGACGGAGAGAGACGACGCTTTCATCGAACCGGAGGAGCGCTCGCAGTACGAGTTAATGCGAGCGAAACACCTCATGGTCCCCGTCTCGGCTGCGCGAAAGGCGCGGTGGTGTGGCTACCTCCTCTGTCTCGCCACGCTCGCCGCGCCGATCGTGTTCACACTCCCGGAGCCTGTCCAGACCGCACATTTCGCGGCCGATCCCGTTCGAACACCGCTTGGTGCTGCGGCGGTTGCGTCGTTCGGCGTTCTCTGTCTCGCGCTTGCCGGAATCGGACTCGGAGTACTTGCGAGGATGGAATACGACGATCCGCCCGAATCACGGGTCTGGACACTGATCGGCCTTGAAGATGCCCTGTCTGGGATCGGGTTCATCACCGGTTTCTTGGGGACCATCACCGGAATCGGGATCCTCGCTATCGGCCACGTCGGGACAGACCGTATGGAGTGGTTCTTCGACATCGGAGTCGACCCGTACCTCACGTTCGGGTCGGTCCCGGTCTCTCCGCTCGCAACGAGTGCCCTCGCACTGGTCGGAGCGGTTGCCGTGTTCGGTATCCTCCTGTCCAATTCGTGATTCATTACCGTCTGTCACACCATACTAGTTAGAATAGAGGCTGACAGTACTGGATCGCGTATGGATTATTGATGATCCATCACAATCCCGAGGTCGGTCGCATCGGAGATCCCGTGTCTCCAAACACCATTTTTGTTAGACGTGACACCGGTCCCTCGACGCAGCCGTCCGACCGTGAGGTGGTACGTCAATTTAAAGGACTATGCCATCCGGGCTGAAACGCGACCTCGGGCTGGCGGAGACGACTGCCATCGCCGTCGGCGCGATGGTGGGGTCTGGGATTTTCATCCTTCCTGGAATCGCCTACGTGCTTGCGGGCTCTGCGGCGGTGCTCGCCTTCCTCATCGCTGCGGTTCTCGTCCTCCCGGCGGCGCTGTCAGCCGCGGAGATGGCGACAGCGATGCCGGAAGACGGCGGTCCGTACCTGTTTGTTGAGCGCGGGATGGGTCCACTTCTCGGTACCATCGCGGGCGTCGGCACGTGGATCATGCTCTCATTAAAGAGTGCGCTCGCGCTCGTCGGTGGCGTCCCGTATCTGGTGTACGTCGAACCGTCGCTGGCGGAGCTGATCACGTACCTCGCGGTCGGGCTCGCGCTCTTTTTCACCGTCGTCAACCTCGTGAGTGCGGAAGGTTCCGGCAAGCTTCAGTTCGGTATCGTCGCGGCGCTGTTCGCCGCGCTCGCGTGGCTCATCGTCGCTGGCGTCCCCGATATCCAGCCGGCGGCGACTGAGGGCGCGTTCAATCCGGGTTCTGAGGGGGTCCTTGCGGCAACGGCAGTCGTGTTCATCTCCTACGCCGGCGTCACGAAGGTGCCGGCGGTCGCCGAGGAGGTGAAAAATCCCGGGCGCAACCTCCCGCTCGCAATGGTGGGCGCACTCGTCATCGTCGCTGCCCTGTACGCGGCGGTCGTGTACATCACCGTCGGCGTGCTCGATATTCCCGGTGCCATCGCTGAGGGGCAGCTCCAATCCGACGGCGAGGGTGCGATCATCGCGCTCGTCGCTGACGAGGTGCTTGGCGGAATTGGTGTCATCGCCATCGTGATCGCAGCGATCATGGCGCTCGCCTCGACCGCGAACGCCGGAATCCTCGCCGCCTCCCGGTTCCCGCTCGCGATGGCCCGAGACGGCGTCTTCCCGTCGTCTCTGGAGGAGGTGAGCGAGCGGTTCGGCACCCCCGCAAACGCGGTCGCACTCACCGGCCTCGTGTTGATGATACTTGTCGCCGTGTTCCCGATTCAGGCGGTCGCCTCCTTCGGAAGCGCGTTCCAGATCCTCGTGTTCATCCTGTTGAACATCGCGCTCGTCGGCTTCCGTGAGGGCGCGATCGATGACTACCAGCCGGACTTTCGTGCGCCCCTGTACCCGTGGCTTCAGCTGTTCGGGATCATCGGCGGGGCGTACGTCCTGTTCCAATTAGGTCTCGTTCCCGCGCTCGGCGCGCTCGGGATCGCCGGTCTGGCCGCAGTCTGGTACTTCGTGTACGCCCGAAGCCGAGTCGACCGGGAGGGTGCGGCTCGCGGCGCGGTCAGACGCGGCGTTGCGGAGCGTGCTGCCGACCGAACCCGCGAACTGTTCGATCGGGCCGATCCGGCCGACGTACTCGTCGCGATAACGGATGGTACGAGTGAGACTGCGGCTCGTGACATGACCCGTATCGGCCTCGATGTCTCTCGGCTTCGCGGTGGAACCGTTGATCTCGTTCGGTTCGACTCACAGCCGCATCGAGCGTTCACCGCCCACACAGACCGAGTCGAGTCAGCGGAATCCCCGTTCTACGACTGGTCCGAGAGCGATGAAGACCCCCCAGCGTGGTTCACTGACCAGCCTCGGAGCGATGGTGCGGTCGAGATCGATGAATCCGGCGAGCAAGTGTCACCGCCCGCCACCTCAGAGACGGAAGAGACTGATGTCGATCTACCGCTTGAGCCACTTCGCATCGATGATCCCGATCAGGGACGGCTTCGTCGCCATGTCGTTCACACAGAAGATGTCCCCGAGTCGGTCGCGCAGTACGCCGCCCACGAAAACCACGACCTCGTCCTGCTCGAACGACGTCCCGAGGAACTCCACCGTCGGCTCGTCGGCGGCGAGACGACCCAAATCCTTCGGGAGGTTCCCTGTGGTGCGGCGGTGATCGAGGACCGCGACTTCGACGGCGCCGAGGAAATCGCGGTTGTCACCCAGCGCGGGGCGTATGATCCGCTCAAGCTACTCATCGCGGACGCCCTTGCAGAGGAGACGGGTGCGAGCCTGACGCTCATCCAGCCGATCCCCGCGAACGCGCCTGACAACCGCCGAGCAACTGTCGAGGACTACCACCGCGAACTCACTCGGATCTGTACCGTTCCGGTCGAGTCACGGATACTCGAGACCGACGATCCGGTCGACGGAATCGTTCGGTTCGCGGAGCCGGCGGATCTCCTCGTCACCTCTACCGAGAGTCGCGGACTCATGGGCGACCTGTTTGGCCGCCCAGGTGACGAGGTTGTCGACAGAGTCGACTGTACCGCTGTGATGGTTCAGCCGGCTGATGAACAGCGCGCCGGGATCGTCCAGCGGCTCGTCCTGAACCGACTGTTCGGGACGTAACACCGCCCCCCGCCCTTCCGCCAGAAACTACCATCACACTGAACGTAGCGATACGCCAGTCACACACCCATTAACCCGATCGCGTTACTCGTCCTCAGTGCTGATCTGAAGTCGCTCGTATGCGGATTCAACGTCGCCGTTAAGCGCCTCGAACAGCTCTCGTGCCTCCGTCCGCGACTCGGGTGTCACCGCGACGTGAACCATTCCTTCGCCGGGTTGTCCGTACACCACGGTACCGCCGACCGGAGTCGCGAGGATCGCCGGCAGCGCGGCCAGATCCTCCTCGCCGTTGACCTCGATCACAACTGGGTCCGGGTCGGCCAACCCGGCCGCGATCGCCTCTAACAGTGCTTCACTAAGCGTTGCTGCGGGATTTGTGACGCTTATCCGACGCTCCTCGGACTCGCTGAGGGCCTCCGTAATCTCCGCCCGGACGGGTTCGCGTTCGGTTTTTCCGTCGACGAGTGCGACATCCGGAATCCGACCGGCCTCCCGGAGATGGTAGGTCACGACATCGCCGACAGCGACGATTGGCGCGTCCGAGGCGCTGTACGCTTTGCGTGTCTCGGCCGCGGCACCGATCAGCGTCTTCGCGTCGGTCGTCACCGGCCCCATCGGCTCTTTGAACGCGTCTCGGAGGCCGTCCGGCAGCGTCAGCATCTGTTCGACTCCTTACCGGACCTTCAGCGCGTACGAACCGGCCTTCGAGACGTTCATCTCCTCGGCGATCTGGCTTTCCTCCGGTCGCGTGACGATGACGTAGCCGGCCCAGTCCTCGGTGAGTGACGAGGAGCCGCAGCTCTCACACGTCTGGGAATCCGGGTCGTTTACGTAGTGACACTCCCGGCAAGCGAGCCGATCCTCTGCCATTAGTCGTCCTCCGCGGCCGCGCCGGACTCCGCGCGCCGCCGCCGTTCACTTTCGAGCCAGTCGTGTTTTCCGAGTCCCGGCTGTTTGGCGGTGAGCCCGATTTTCGAGTCACGGGGGTTCCGCTCGTCGACGCTTTTGGTGACGACTCTGACTCGAACGGCGTCGTCGACGCCGAGGGTCTTATCAGAGTCCGAGGAGGCAAGCTGCTGGTTCGCCCCATCAAAGGTGAGATACTCGTCGGTGATCTGCGAGACGTGGAGCAGCCCGTCCACCGGGCCGATACCGACGAAGGCGCCGAACTCGACGGTCTCGACGACGGTCCCGTCGATCACTTCCTGCATGTCGGGATCGAAGGTGAGCGCGTCGAACTCCGCCTCGTAGTAGACGCCCGGGCGGTTGTGAAGAACCGCCCCCTCGCCGATGTCGTGTACCTCGATGACGCTGACGACGCTGCCGACGTCTTCGTCCATTCGTCCTTCCAGCTTATCCTGTAGCAGGGCTTTCACCCGCTGGTCGGTGACGTCCGCCAGGTGTTCCGGCGGCACCTCGACCGTGTCCTTGAGTCGAACTCGTTTGTACATATGCGTGGGTTGTGTCTGTGATCGCCTGTGTCCGTCGGTTCGTTCCCGCCTCCCGCGTTCGCAGTTCCACCGCCACCGCCGGCGTGCTCGGCTCGTTCGCCGCCGGGGCCGCGGTCGCGGGCCGATCCGCTATCGCCCGCCCGGATCCGCTACGGTTCCGTTATCGCCAGTGTGTTCCGCCCCCTTAAACAGATTACTGGTGTGTCCGCGTCCAGCACCCGTTCGATCAGGGGGCGGTCGTTCGTGACGACGTAGTCGACCCGGTTCGACCGCGCCAACGCGACCAGCGCGTCGTCCGCGTACGTGTCGCTTGCGTCGTCGACTCCGCCTATTTTTTCGCTGTCATCGGTACCGCCCGTCTCCGCGCTGTCGTTGTCGTCGACCACCCGCGCTCGTGTCGCTAGGTCCGCTCCGACACTTGCTGCGGTCGCCGCCGTTCCGGCACCCGACGCGAGCCCCTCTAGCTCCGAGAGAACGGAGGCGGGAACGACCGTTTCGTACGTTCCGAGAAGCCGATCGAGCTCCTCGAACAGCCGAACGTTCGCCTCCACCGGGGCCATCAGCGCACTCGTATCGAGCGCGAGTACCGGGGACGACGCCGCTTCGGCCGCGCTCTCGATGTGGTCGTCGCTTCCGGGCACGCTACGACAGCGTCCCGATGCCGATGAGCCGCCAGCGCGCGCCGACGCGGCGGTTGATCGCTATCTGTGCCCCTTCCTCCGCGCAGACGGGACGTTTGAGACTGACCTCACACTCCCCATCGCGGGCGCTGGTCACTGCTCCGACGGTAGTCGCGGTGCCGACAGTCAACATTAGCGGCTCCCCGGTCGTGATCTCGTCGATATCGCTTTCGCCGCTCTCGTCGTCTTCCTTCCCGACGACACGGTCGAGTAAATCGACCTGCATCTCGAACTCGTGTCTGGTCGGGGGGAGCGTTCCCGGCTCGCCGGCGACCTGTCCCGCGAGCGCGTCACCCTTCGTCAGGCTGGGGTCGAGCCCCGTTCCGACCCCGAGCAGCCCGCCCGGCCGAGCGGACTCTACGTCGCTGCTGCCGGCCTGTAGCGATCGAACGGTCGTTTCGAGCGGCCGCCACTCCGTCTGTCCCTCCTCGTCGACCTCGCGCCCCGGTCGGATCTCCAGCCCGTCGCCGACCGATAGCTCGCCGCTGACGAGTGAGCCGCCGACGACACCGCCCTTGAGTTCGCTTGCGGTCGCGCCCGGTCGGTTGATGTCGAACGACCGGGCCGCGAACATCCGCGCGTTCTCTCCGGGGTCGCGCTCCGGCGTCGGGATCACCTCCTCGATCGTCTGGATGAGCAGATCGAGGTTCACCTCCTGTCCGGCCGAAATCGGGACGATTGGCGCACCCTCCGCGACCGTCCCTTCGACGAACTCCTGGATCTGCTCGTAGTTGTCGACGGCGCGGTCGCGGTCGACGAGGTCAACCTTGTTCTGTGCGATGACAATGTTCTCGATCCCGATGAGATCGAGTGCCATCAGGTGTTCTTCCGTCTGGGCCTGCGGGACATCTTCCGTCGCGCTCACGACGAGGACCGCCCCGTCCATGATCGACGCCCCCGAGAGCATCGTCGCCATCAGCGTCTCGTGGCCTGGCGCATCGACGAACGAGACGGTTCGCAGGACGTTGCTCGTCGAGCCGTCGGCACACTCCTCCTCGGTGGTGTAACACTCGGGCTCGTCGACGCCGGGACAGCGCCGGAACGTCGCGTCCGCGTACCCGAGCCGGATCGAGATGCCGCGTTTCATTTCCTCGCTGTGCTGGTCGGTCCACGAGCCGGACAACGCCTGTACGAGCGTCGTCTTCCCGTGGTCGACGTGACCGACGAGACCGATGTTCACCTCCGGTTGTGTGGTAGCTTCAGTCACTGTTGAACCTCCTAACGGAGTAGTCTTACCGGAAATTCGCCCCGTGCGAGTGATAAAGTTGCTGTTATAGCCGCGAGAAACGCGCACGCGACCCCCGACCGATCCGCCGATTGGAAGGCGGGAACCCGACGGTGAAGACGCGAACTACGGTATACATTCGATGCGGTTGCGGTCGGGTGGGGCTCGAAAGGGCAGTCGTCGGAACACGTCCGGGTGCGACTTTGGCGGTGTTTGCCATCGATCCGCAGTCAAATACTTATAACGACCCGTCGTTCCGTCATCGTCCGACGCCGATTTACGGCTTACTCCCGTACCCCACGCCATCATGGGATACGCCTGTCCGGTCTGTGAGACCCCACAGCGCGACGGCGAGCACCTTGCCCACCACTTGGCGTTCACGGCGATGCTCCACGGCAGCGACCACGAGGCGTGGCTCGACGAGCACGTTCCCGACTGGGGTGACCGCGACCCTGCGGGGCTCGCGAACGCGGTCACGGACCACGCGGAGGCGGCGGAGTACCACGAGGTGTTCGAGGACACGACCGATCGAGCTCCCGGACGACCCGACGTGGGCGCTACCGACCACCCGTCCGCCCACGACCATGCTCACGGCGACCACACCGACTCCCGCTCGCTTCGCGGTCCCGATCCCTCGGAACTTGACCCGGAGGCGGCGAACGCAGTTCGAGAGGCACGCGAATTGACTCGGGAGATGTACACAAACGGAGACGACACAACTGAAGCGGACTCGACCGCGAGCGACGCGACCGAGGAGGAACCGACCGAAAGCGACGCAACCGAGAAGGAACCGACCGAAAGCGACGCAACCGACCACAACCACAGCGATCCGTAGCACAACGCCCTTATCAGTGGGTTCCTGACCGCTACCTATGAGAACCCGAGGTGCGTTCGCGCCGACTACCCGTGCGGAGGCGTTGGAGCGCTACGAGGACGCCGGCCCGGCCGCCCAAACCGTCGTTCGCGAGACGGCGAAGGCGATGGAGTTCGGTTCCGACGAGTATGATAAGCGCGTCCGACCCGAGGTGGTCGAGACTGCTCGCGACGCGATTTTCGCCGAACTGCTGGCAGTCCACGTTGGCACCCGCGAGGAGTTCGACGACTGGCTCGCCACGTCCGACTACGGGGAGGCTGACGTGACACGGCTCGGCGGTGAGGGAGTCGACAACGCCGCGTGGCATCCGATCCCCTTCGCGGAGACGGTGATCGCGACGACGTTTCAGGACGGTGAGGATGCCGCCGTGAGCACACTCCGGCGAAACGTCTTCGGACGTGTGTACCGCGAGGAGTTCTACGAGTCAGGTCGATAATCGATATTTCCGCTGTATAAAAAACGGAACAAGACTCGTACTGTTCAGTATCCATGGAAACCACCGTCAATACCCACCCCCGAGAGATCGCACAGCGCTACCGCCCCGGGACTTCGGAACCACACACCCACGAGACACACGACGTAGCTGCTTGGAGGCCGGCTACCGCCGTCGCACGAGGAGGCCGCCGCCAACGACGACGAGTAGCACCCCGATCAGTCCGATTACGGCTTTGACACCGGTTCCAAACGCTTCCTCGGTTTCTTCTCCGTCTCCAGCGTCGACTCCGCCTTCGTCGGTGTCAGCTCCGTTCTCATCTCCCTCATCGGCTGTTTCCGAGTCATCACCCGTCTCGGAGCCGACGGTGAGCGTACCGGCATCGACGGACTCCACGCTAACCTCGTACTCTCCTTCCTCAACGAACGTCGGCGTGAAGGTGAGCTGACGCGTCTCGTCCGGCGGGACGGTTACCTGTCTGTCGTCGACGATCTCCTCGTCGACGACGAGTGCGACGGTGGTCGTTCCGTCCGTGCTACCGTGGTTCTCCACCTGTACCGTGACTTCCGTACTGCTTTCCGGATCGATCTCGGTCGACTCGAGCGTCGCGTCCGTCACGGTTAGCTCGGACTGTGCTCCGCCGACGGCGAAGTAGGAAAACCCGGACGTCTCGGCCTCGAACACGCCGTCTCCTCGATCGGTCGTCGGTAGCTCCTCCCACTCGGATCCAGTGTACCGGTACAGCGCCGTATCCGCCGGGTCGATTTCCGCCGCATCCGTGTCGACCTCGAAGCGAACGGTTGCGGCGTCGACCGCGTCGGTATCGAACGTCGTGGGCGACAGCGAGAAGTACGCCAGTAGCTCCGCGGAGTCGTGTTCGCCAACCGCCTCCGGACGGTCGTTGAAGGCCTCCGACTCGACGGCGAACTCGTCGATCGAGTCGGCTGCCGTGATCGACAGCTCCGAAAGGGTAATCGTCCCGGTTCCGAACTCGTCGGGCACCGTCGACTCCACCGTGTCGCCGGCGTCGATGCTCTCGTCGGCTTCGATGAGCGTGACACCGTCGGCGACATCGACGCTCGCCTCGATCGTTTCCGGTCCGTCTCCCGTCCCTGGCGGAGCAGCACCGCCACCACCGCCGGCTCCGCCGCTACCGCCACCACTGGTTCCGCCGTTCGGATCGTCGCCGTCTCCTGGATCGTCACCATCGCCCGGGTCGGTGTCCTCGCTGACCGACAGATCGACGTTTCGTACCTCTCCGGGCTCCCACTCCACTGCTGGGTCCGCCTCCGCGGGTTCGCCGTTCACCCGGAACTCGACCGGCTCGCCATCGTCGTCGGCAGTCCCCTCGGCGACGAGCTTCGCGTCGAACGCCGACGGACCGCCGTACTGTCCCGCTTCGGTCGTGAGTATCGAACCCCGCTCCTCCCCGTTGACGTGTGCGGTGATCTCGACGCCTTCGGGTGCGGGTTCCCCGTCGATCTCGACCTCACCGAAGTACGCGGGTGGCGTCGGTGGTGGTCCGTCGTTCGCGGCGACCGCCGGCGCACCGGCGAACGCCACGACGACGCACAGTGCTACTGTAACGATTATCACTGCGCGATTGCTGGTGGCTGACATGGCTTGACCTGTTCCGTTCGCTCCGGTCCAGGGCGGTCCGGCCGCCCCGAGATAGTGAGCCATTAGTGAACTAGTAACGTAGTTATATACTCATTGAGAAACTCGAACGAAGGAACACGACCCAATAATTTGTGATTATTTTTTCACCCTATTTTATTATGAGCATGTGAAGCACACCCAATCCGATGTCGGGGAACGGTGGACCGTCTCCGACAGCGGGAGACTCCCGATTCCGAATCGGTGGGTAACTCCAGACCACCCCAAAATCATAATTTTATAAATAAAAACGGAAAGATATTTGTTACGTGTACACAACAAGCAAACATGGCCGGAACCCCGGCTAACGAACCCGACGATCGGATCGGCTCGGACGAGGGGCGAAACCCCGCTCTTGAGGAACGGCCCGGGCGTTATGGCCGTGTTAGTGGACGCCTCCAGCGACTCCTCCGTGACCGCGGTCCGACTGATCCGGGCGAACGATCCGATTCGAACGAGCAGCATGAGGCGGACGTCGACCTCGACGAACTCCTCGAGGTCCTTAGCAACCGCCGTCGACGCTACTTTTGGCGGTTCCTCCGCGACCGGTCGGGTGCGGTGGAAATAAGCGAGGCGTCACGACACGTCGCCGCATGGGAGGAAGACGTGGCTCCCGACGAACTCACCTACGAGGACAGAAAGAGCGTGTACACGTCGCTCTACCAGCACCATGCACCGTTGCTGGACGATGCTGGACTGATTGAGTTCGATAAGGACGAAGCCTCCGCTCGATCTGTGACGGCCGTCGAACGGGAGTACGTCGTCGAAACGGGCTTGGACGAAACGGACATGCTCCTCCGGTTCGCCGGCGGGGTGTTGATCGCGATCGGACTCGTTTCGACCCTCTGGACCCTCGGAGTGGGACCGTTCGGGGGTGCCAGCATGTCCCTTCTACTCGTCTCGATCGTCATTGGCGTCCTCGTTACTGCGCTCGTCTATCTGACACTCGTCACGCAGACCCACCGAGTCCGATTCATGGACGTTCTGAGCGATATCGACACGGTCGAGTGAGGATCTCACAGCGAGGCGAGCCGGCCTGTTCGCAAGCGTGGACGACCGTAGAACTACCGTTGGAGCCCACTTGGAACCGAACTGCGGCGATTGAGCTACCCACGGCTAAAGCCGTGGTTTTCGCCTTGTACTTTCTATAAAATAAGATCTTATACGGACTCGTAGAGTCGGGTCAGTTCACGATGGCGGGCGGGCTGGACAGCGTGTCGTACTCGCCGTCGTCGTCATCGTCGTGATCCTCGTACTCGAGTCCGAGCTGGTCGTACAGCCCCTCGATCGTCACGTCCGAGGTGAGGAACGCGGGCTGCTGGCCGTCCTCCTCGACGAAGACGAACGTGCCCTCGAACGCGCTCACGTGCGGACCATCGCCCGAATCGAACACGTGAGTGCCGTCAAGTTCACCCGCCGGGCCGAGCTGGCCGTGCGGGCTCTCCATCAGCCCCATCGCGAGGCCGATATCGGCTGTGCTCTGTCCGAAGGCACTCTCGACGCCGTCATACGTCGGCGAGGCGACGAGGTTCCAGCCCTCATCGAGACCACTCGCGCCCGGTCCCGGCGGGATCCCGTCTTCAGCCTCGAACGTCATGGTGACTCGCACGTCCTCCTCGGGCACGACGGCGAACGCATCGAGCGCGCTCAGGTCGCCGTTGGTGACCAGTTCCCAGGCACCGTCCTCGAAGGCGTAGATGGCGCCGTCAAACGCGCCGAACGCCTCTTCAACGCCCTGCGTGGTCGGTCCGGGGACGCCGACAGTGTACGTGTCACCGGCCTCGAGGTGGAGGTCCGTGCCGATGTCCGTGCGCTCGAAGTCGATTTCCTCGGGCGCGTTGGTGAGGAACGGATCGTAGGTGGTCGTTCCCTCGACGATCGTCTCACCGCCCTCGCGCTCGCCGACGTGGTTGAGCCGGAGGTCGAATTCGTGGTCTGTATCGACCCACGCGACCTGGTCGGAGCCGGCGAAGTCGTTGTGGTGGACCTCGCTGTCGATCGCGTCAGCCCCGTCGGCGTACACGCCGACCTCCGCGCTCACGTCGGTGAGCGTGGCCTCGGCAGTAGCGCCGTCGTCGAGCCGGATGCCGTGGGTCGCATCGGTCACCGTGCTGTCGGTGACGGTTGCGTGCGCGAAGTTGGCAGCGTGGACGCCGATCTCGACCCCCTCGGCGTGGAGGTCGTCGACATCGACGCCCGCGTGGGCACCGACCGTCTGAACGGCCGCGTCGGTCGCGTTCATCACGGTGGTGTCCTCGACCATCAGGTGGGTCTCACCCGTGGCAAAGGTGCCCGTGTCGACCTCGTCGGCATGGAGTTCGGCCGCGTGGACGCTGCCGGCGTCCTCGGCGACGAGGCCGGTGCCGGTCTCCTCGGCATGGAGGTCCTCGACGTGGGCGCCCTCGCCGCCGTGGACGGCGACGCCGTAGCTGCTGTCCATGGTAGAGACGCCCTCGGTGTGGGCGTCGACGGCGTCGTGGAGGCCGACGGCGGTGTCGGCGTCCTCGACGGTCACGTTAGTGACGGTGGGCGCGTCGACGTACGCGTCGATGGCGTCGTCGGTGGCGACGACCCCGTCGGCACCGCCCGCGTGGATCGTCACGTCATCCACATGGGTATCGTGGGCACCGTCGATCAGGACAGTCGTGTCGGCGTCATACGGTGCTTCGATGGTGACCTCGGCGTCATCGTCGAACGGCATGATCGAGAGGCCGTCGGTGGTGACGTGGACGGACTCCTCGTAGGTTCCGTCCTCGACGTACACCGTGGTACCCTCGGGCGCGAGGTCGACAGCCTCCTGAATCGTATCGACGGTGGCGTCGTCGGAGTCGCCGACGACGAGCGGCTCGTCGTAGACGGCGGTGGGTCCGGTGACGATGGTGACCTCGTCGCCGTGGTCGTCGCGGAAGGTGTGTTCGAGGACGACGCTGCCGACCGTGTCGTCGGCCGTTTCGACGGTGATCGGCCAGTCGTCGACGGTCGCCGGCTCGTTGAAGGCACGCCACTGGTCGAAGGCGTTGATCGTCGACCCGTGGAACAGCGTGAGCTCGTCCTCGCTTACCGTGCTGGACTCGTGGAGGCTGGTCTGGACGCGCTCGAGTTCGGTCACGTCGACGGTGGCGGTAATCTCGTCGCCGCTGTCGACGCGATCCGGCGCACCTTGGTTGACGACCGCGGGCGCTTCCTCGAAGTTCGCGACCCCGAAGCTGGTGGCTTCGACGGAGTTGCCGTCCTCGTCGACGGCGTGAAGCGCCAGCGAGAGGCCGTGGTTGTCGCCCATCGCGTCGACGTCGGCGTGGACCGCGTAGGTGGTTCCTTCGACGTGTTCGACATCGGCGGCGTACCATCCGTCGCCGTCCTCGAACGGCGTGTGGTCGGCGTCGGCGGACGCGTAGTACGCCGAGAACGCGTCGAGCGTGTCCGCGTCGGCGTACTGGCTCACGTCGACGTTAATTTCGACGCTCCCGTCCATGGCTTCATTTGACAGGCCGAGACCGTCGATATCGACGGATTCGAGCATTGGCGGCGTGTCGGTCTCGCCGTCGATGTGCGCCTCGTAGTACGTCACGGCGTGCGACTCGCGACTGGTCTCGGCGAGGGTCTGCCCCTCGATTTCGAGCCCGACGGTCGAACCCATCAGGTCCTCACCCGAGACGGTGGCGGCCGAACCGACAAAGTCGTCCTCAAGCACGAGGTCGTCGTCGAGCCACAGCCGTACGTCGTTCGGGTTGTCGTTGTCGAACTCGTAGGGCGTGAATGCCTCGTCGCCTTGATCGACGTACGGATGCACGGTCGCGTCCATATCGCCGTCGTCGTCGACGTGCCACGTCGACACGCCGGCGGTCACCGGCGAGCGGTCGAACGGCGCGTGGAGGTCCTCGCCGTCGTCCATCACGAGGCCGACGGTCCGGTCGTAGCGCCACTCGTTGTCGTCGCCGGCGAAGCTCCCGTCGTCGTACCAGGTTTCCTCGTAGGAGGCGGCCTCGGTGGACCGGTACCACGTCTGTTCGTCCACGTCTTCGTGGAGGTCGGAGACGATCGCGAAGCTAAGGAACACCGGGAAGCTCTCCTGGTCGACCGGCCACACGTGGTCGGAGAAGCCGTACAGCTGGTCCTCCTTGTGACGGTGCCACTCGACGTGTTCGGCGCCGACGTGGTCCGCGTCGGGGTCGACGGTGAACGCTTCGCCCTCGGCGTCGACGGCGGTCGTCGGCTCGTAGAACCAGTACACGTCGTCGCTGTCGATCCCCTCGTCGGTCTGGTACTCGGGGTAGAACAGGGCCGCCGAGCTCACGTTAGTCACGTGGCTGTCGTCGACGGGCGTCACGTGCGTGGTGACGATGCCGAAGTCACCGGAGAAGCCCTGCGAGAAGCTTCCCGATATCTCGTCGTCGTTGGCATACAGCGTTGCGTCGTAGCTGTCCGTCTCGAAGACATCGAGGAACGGATCGTCGTACAGTTCGGACGTGTCGAACGTCCGCTCGACCGTCTCGGTCTCGTCGAGAGTGACGTGGCTGTCATCCGTATCGACATGGACATCCTCGGCTATCGTCTGGACGACGTCACCCTGTAGTTGGCCCTCCTCGGCTTCGAGCTGTCCAGAGGACCAGAAGCTGAGCTCAGCCTCCTCGTCGAATATCAGGAACGAGTGGTGCGCGACATCGTCGTCGACCATGGTCCAGTCGGCACCGAGCTCGTCGTAAATGAACCCGGTGTCGCCGTCCCACGCCCGGATGTAGTCACCGTCGGTTGCCGGACTCACACTGTCTGAGTGGAGGTGCTTCTCGACGGTGACTTCGAGCGCCTTGGTGAATCCGAGGATCGCGTGGTAGTCCGCGTCCTCGCCGTCGAACATCACTTTGCCGGCGTTGTAGCCGAACGCGCCCTCTGTGTCGAACTCGAACTCGACGTACTCCGTTTCGCCGGGTTCGACCGTCACGCTCGTCGTGTTCACCGAGATCTGATCGTCGAGGTTCTCGTCGGCCTCCTCGTTCGTCAGCGTCGCGTCGATGTCGAACTCGTGTGTCTCGTTTCCGACGTTCTCGACGGCGATCACGTCGCTCTCGGTCGTCGCCTCGTCGTACAGTCCGAAGCTGTTGACCGCGTCGTGGACGATGATGTCCGACCCGAGCAGCGACGGGGCGTGGGCCTCGCCACCACCCTGTCTGTACACGCGCTCGTCGTCGTCGAAGTCGGCAGTCGAGACGAGCATGTTCTCGATGGTCGAGACATCGAGGTCACCCTTCTCCTCCTCGAGTAGCGCGACCAGCCCGCTCACGTGCGGAGCCGCCATCGAGGTACCGGTCTTCTGCGTGTACGGCGCCTCGCCGGCGTCCTGGCTCCCGGCCGCCTCGATCTCGGTACCGGGCGCGCTCACCTCGGGCTTCATCGCGTAGGTAAATTCGGCTGGGCCAGCGGAGGAGTACTCGAAGACGAACTCGTCGTCGTCGCTGGAGCCGACGGCGATCGCCTGCTCGACCGCGGCAGGCGAGCCGACCGTCTCGAAGTCAGGACCGGAGTTCCCGGCCGATGCGACGACCGGAACATCGGCGTCGTACGCGTTCGCGATAGCCTCTTGATACGGGTCGTCGGCACCATCGAAGCCGCCACCGAGGCTCATCGAGATGATGTCAGCGTCGTTGTCTACCGCGTATTCCATCCCCTCGATGATGTCCGACCGGAAGCCGGTGCCGAAGTCGCCGAGCACCTTCACGTCCATGATCTCGGCTTCGGGGGCGACGCCAGTGTACTGGCCGTCGCTTAGGTCGCCGCTCCCGGCGGCAATCCCAGCGACGTGCGTGCCATGACCGTTTTCGTCGCCGAGTCCGTCACCGGAGAAGTCCTCCTGATCGACGACTCGATCGTCGAAGTCGGGGTGGTCGGCGTCGACACCCGTATCGAGGATCGCGATCGTCTGTCCCTCGCCGGTGACGTTGTACTCGTCCCACGCTGCCTCGACGCCCGTGCGCTCACGCGCGTCATCCATGCGGACCTCGTCTTGCCGGTCGAGGAAGACGCCGTCGACGGCTGACGACTGCTCCGTCGTCGCGGTCGCCGTCTCGGCGTCGTCTTTGCTGATTGTGCCGGCCGCACCGTTGATGATGTCGTATTCGGTGTCCGGTTCGAAGCCGTCGATGCCGGTGGTTGTCGTACTGACCGTCGCGTCGTCGTACGTGACGATCACGGGGATTCCGTCGGTCTCTCCGTCGGTGAGTCCCTCCTCGATGAGCAGTTCGACGTTGAATAGCTCCTCACTTACGACGTCGAAGTCGACGCCGTCGGGGACGACGTACGTCCCACCCTCCTCGGTGGCGACAACTTCCACCGCCTCGGCGTCCTCGGTCGGCTCGAGGCTCACTTCGAGCTGCTCTCCGTCATCGAGTACTTCGACTGTGTGTCCGGAGACGAGGGTTAGTTCGTGTACTTCGACGTCCGCGTCGTCGCTATCGAGGTCGGTTGACTCAACGTCGACCGACTCGACCGCGTCAACGTCCGGAGCGTCGAACGATTCTATCGGATCGTCGACGGTGTCCGCGGGAGCGACAGTGCCGGCTGCTGCCGTTCCCCCGATGGCGACCATGGACAGCACCATGATCACCGAGAAGAACACCGCCTGGAGGCGTATTCTATCTACCATGCGGCAGTATTTCTCACACAATATTAGGTTGTAGTTATTGACTCGTAGAATCTGAATATACTCCGAATATCGGTTCTTAATCGCTTCATACTCGCATCACCGCGATTTGAGGACGACAGCCACGCGCGATTTCTCATCTCCGGGCGAACCGACGGTCAGTTCGGTGAACCCCATCGTGACACCGTGGTCGACTACGCGACCGTCCGAATCCCGGAAACGTCGGTTTATCGACGGAACAACCGTGGGTTGTGTCGGTTCACTGGCCGTCCACGCCCCGGCCGGCCGCTCTCCGTCGCGGACTCGTCGTTCCGGGTCGTCACCCGGGGCCCTTAAGCCTACCCGGCCTCGATCACGACCCGACGCGATGCGGCGCGGCTCCGCGTCGTTCAGCGAAGCTTCTCTCTTGGTCGTCCATACTTAAGTCGTGTCCCCCGCCTCTTCGGGTATGAACGTCGACATCGGCAACGCGCTCGGCACCACACCGGGGCTCACGAAGGGGACCTTGGAGCGACTCGACGGGCGGGTCGCGGATGCCCACGAGCGGATCACGAGCGGCATGGTCAACGACGAGTTCGGCTACGCCTCGCTGAGCCTCCCCGAAACGGCCGATCCGGACGCGATCCGCGCGGCGGTCGAACCGTTTGACGAGCCCAGCGCGGTCCTCACGGTTGGCATCGGCGGGAGTGCGCTCGGAGCGGCCGCGCTCGCAAACGCCCTCGAAAGCGACGTGGACGCGTACGTCCTCGACAACGTCGACCCCGACCACGTCAACGGGCTGCTCGCCGACCTCCCGCTCGATGATGTCGTCCTCAACGTCGTCTCCCGCTCGGGCACCACCGCGGAGACGCTCGCGAACTTCCTCGTCGTCCGCGAGGCGATGGCCGACGCGGGTGTCGACTGGACCGATCGAACCCTCGTGACGACCGGCGAATCGGGGAACCTCCGGCAACTCGCCGAGGACCACGGCCTCCCTGCCCTCGACGTGCCCGAGGGCGTTCCAGGTCGGTTCTCGGTCCTCTCGACGGTCGGGCTCGCGGTTGCGGCGCTACAGGGACACGACATCGAGGCCGTGCTCGCAGGCGGTCGTGACGGGATGGACGCGCTGTCGGGGTCGCTGTTCGAGTCGCCGGCGTACGCCTACGGCGCGACGAGCTACGCGCTCGCGGAACGGGGCGCGCGCACGAACGCGATGATGCCTTATGCGGAGTCGCTGGAGACGTTTGCGGAGTGGTTCACACAGCTGTGGGCCGAGAGCCTCGGGAAGGACGGACTCGGCCAGACGCCCGCCCGCGCGCTCGGCGCAACCGACCAGCACTCTCAGCTCCAACTGTACCGGGCCGGGCCGCCTGATAAACTCGTGACGCTCGTCCGCCCGACGAAGCGGGCGTCGACGCCGATCCCCGAGACCGATCTTGAGGGGCTTGCGTACCTCGGTGGCTCCTCGCTCGGCGACCTCCTTGACGCGGAGTTCGAGGCGACGGAGGCGAGCCTCGCCGCGGCGAACGTTCCCAACGTCCGGGTCGAACTCAACCGCGTCGACGAGCGCGGGCTCGGCGAGCTGTTATACGGGATGGAGGCCGCGTGTGTGCTATACGGCGAGCTTGCGAGTGTCACAACGTTCACACAGCCCGCGGTCGAGTGGGGAAAAAAGGCAGCGCGTGGCCTGCTCGGCGGCGGCGAGTTCCCCGAGGCCGACGCCGTCGAGGACAAACGCGAGTTCCGAATTGAGTGACGCCGGCTCGCCTGCGTCTGTTCGCGCCCCGCTTGCGTCCGTTCGCGCCTCGCCTGCCCCCGTTCGCGCTCCGTCCGTTCCGGAGCGCCTAACACGCCACGCACCGTACTACAACCGATGACGGACGACCTCCCCGCTTCGGTCCGCGGGCTCTTCCGGCTCGGGAGTGCTGCCTTCGCCGTTCTTCTCGCCCTCGTCGTCGCGAGCGCGGTTACGGCCCCGATATCGGGGATCGCGGTCCGTGCCGGCCTCGTTGTCGAGGACGGAAACGGCTGGCAGATCCTTCGCACGGTACTCCAGTTCGGGGGGTTCCTCCTCGCGGTCCTCGTGTATTTTGTGATCACCGACGAGTGGGACCTCCTTCGGATCTCGCGGCTTTCGGCCCGTGACGCGGCCCTCGTCGTTATCGCCGGGATCGGGCTACTACTCCTCCAGTACGCCGCGCTGATCGGGCTTCAGTCCGCCGGACTCGGCACCGCACAGAACCAGGCGACCGTCCCCGGCGGCGATCCGGTTGCGTACTACCTCGCGATGGTTGCGGTGTCCGTGCTCGTCGTCGGTCCGGTCGAAGAGCTGCTGTTCCGGGGAGTCGTTCAGGGGGGGCTCCGTCGAGCGTTCGACGCCGCTCCCGCGATCCTGCTCGCCAGTGTCCTCTTCGGGCTGATCCACCTCCCCGGAATCGAGGGAAGCACGGGTGAGCAGTGGGCGTACGTCGGCGTCGTGGTCGGGCTCGGCTGTGTGCTGGGCGTCCTCTACGAGCGGACGAACAACGTCTTAATACCCGGGTTGGCCCACGGAATTTATAATGCGGCCATCTACGTCGTGCTCCTCATCAACTCGCTGTGAGTGGCAGTTCGCGTTCACAATCGGTCTTTTCCCCACCGATGGTCGTCGTATGTCGCCTGCTGGTCGCTATCGAACCGCTCCTCGAACTTCCGACGTAGCGCCGCTTTCTCCGTCGTGTCGATACGCGCGAGCGCGTCCGCTTTGCTGACCGCGGCGGGCGGGCCACGGGTCGTTGCCACCTCCGCAAGCACCTGTCGAGTCAGCCGCTCTCGCGTCTCCGCGCTGCGGGTGAACGCGTACGGGGCCTCAAGCTTGTACGTGATGTCGGTCCGCGGATCGTACAGAAGCATGAACGTCGGCTCGTACAGCGTCGGGTCGAGGCGGCGCTCGATGCCGAGCGCGTCGCCGTCGGCAGCCATCGTTCCGTCGGCACCGCCCCGACTGTGGAACCACGTCGTGAACGTGAGCGCGTCGTCGATCTGCTCGCCGTCGTCGCCTCCCTCCCGGCGTTCGAGCAGTCGGGTGAACAGCGCAGTGTCGTCGGGCCAGGGCGACTCCACGCCTTTCCGGGAGAGCGTTCGAACGATCGTCCGGCTGGCGGGGTTCTTTACGAACCCTGCGAGCGGCACGTCGCGCTCGACGAACCGCTCGACGAGTCGGACGTACTTTTCGACGACCGCCTGCGGTTTCGCCTCCCGAGCCAACTCGCCGAGTTCGGGATCCCGGTCCTTCCAAGTGAACAGCTCTTTCGGGTAGATAGGGCCGTCGAGCACGAGCAGTTCGCCGACCTCGTCGGCGTGATCGAGCGCGTGGGTTCCCTCCGCGAGGTACAGCGCGAGCGCGTGGACGACCCCCTCGGCGTACCGGTTGACGCGAGGCGCGTGGAGCACCCGCTGACGGGTGTGGCCCGCGTCTCGTTTCGTCCATTCTCCGTCGAAGTTCGCGGTCGAGTCGCCGGCGTGAACCGTCGCCACGATGGTTCGATCACGATGGAGACCGAGGTCGGTCGGCTCTGACGCCATCGCCGCGTGAGCCACGTCGACGACGAGCCCGTTTTTAAATGTCGTCGGATTGATCGTACCGGAGTCGAGCCCGTGGACCGTCTCGAACGGCCGATCTGCGAGCGCGATGTCGTCGATGGGTGCCAGCCGTCGCTCGTGGTCGTCGACGGGTTCGACCACGACCCGTCCGTCGTGATAGAGTTCGGGGAGCCACTCCTCCCAAACCTGCCCCGCGAGGTCCTCGTGGTCGGTGGTGTCCACGTCCCCCGCGATGCCGTACGCGAGCCGCGCGATGTTTTCGACGTGGATCGGATCGAGGGTCACGACCCTACTGCGTTCCGACGAGACTTAAAAGCGTCCGGCTCGCCTGCTTCGCACCGAGCCGCTGCTCTCCAGCCGGATCGGTTCGTCTGTTGACCGCTGTCCGGTCTGTGGCAGCCATCTCACACGTACCGGCAAAAAATACTGGATATGATAATCGCGGCTGAGGATTGATATACTCGGACGCTGGACGTAGGCACAATCATGACCATCAATACGGATACTGGCGGCCGCCTCAACGGGTTTTTCGAGTCGATTCCCGATGGGAGCAAGATCGATGCCGACACGTGGGACCGTCGGCATCGGATCATGCTCGTCATCGCGGCGCTCCACGTCCCGCTTCTCGTTGGACTCGGGTTGCTCGAAGGCCCAGAACCGATCTCGGGAGCAACCCTGCCAGCGATCGGGACGACTGAATTACTTTTGTGGGTCGGAGCTGTCGTCGCGCTGACCGCCGTCGCGGCGCTCCCGATGCTGCCGCGTCGGGCACGGTCCGGCGCGATCGCGCTCGCGTTAACGTGGGCATCCACGGTACTTGTCTCCTTTTCAGGCGGGTTCATCGAGGCACACTTCCACTACTTCGTCGCTGTCGTCTGGCTGGCGATGTACGAGGACTGGGTGCCGCTTGCGATCGGCGTGGCGGTCGTCGCTGGCACTCACCAGCTCTTTTCAGTACTCGAAATGGGGATGATGTTCAACCACGAGCCGGCGATGCAAAACCACGGCTTCTGGTCGAACGTCCACGCGGCGTTCGTCCTCGCCGGCGTGTTCGGCATCCTTCAGCTGTGGTCGTCGATAGAGTCGTCACGGCGGGACGTCGAGGAGAAACTCGACATGGTTGCCGAGCAGAAGGCGGAAATACAGGACGTCGAGGCGGCAAAATCGGAAGTCGAAAACCGCCGCGAGGAGGTCGAACGCCTGAACAAACACCTCGAAACGAAGGCCGACGAGTACCAGAGGGGAATGGACCGTGCCGCTGCCGGTGACCTGACGGTTCGGCTCGACGCCGACAGCGAGAGCGAAGCGATGGAGCAGATCGGCGCGGCGTTCAACGAGATGATGGACGATATCGAGACGACGATGGAGGAGATCCAGTCGTTCGCCCACGAGGTATCTGCTGCGAGCAGCAACGCGATGTCGAACGTCGACACCGCCGAGGGACTCAGCGAGGACGTGACCCAGTCGATCGGTGAAATTGCGGAGGGTGCCGACGAACAGCGGGAGATGCTCACGCAGGTGTCGAGCGAAATGAACAACCTCTCGGCAGCGATCGAGGAGGTCGCCTCCTCGACCGAAACTGTCGCCGACGCCGCCCAACAGACGGCCGCGATCGCAGATGAGGGTGAGGACACCGCCGGGACGGCGATCGATAGCGTCCAGGAGTCGCAGGCGGCGATCGAGTCGACCGCGGAGAACGTCCGGCTGCTCGAAGAGCGGATGGACGACATCGGCGAGATTGTCGACCTCATCGGCGATATCGCCGAGCAGACCAACCTCCTCGCGCTCAACGCGAACATCGAGGCCGCGCGCGCCGGCGGGGACGGAACAGGATCGAGTGATGGCTTCGCCGTCGTCGCCGACGAGGTGAAACAGCTCGCCGAGGAGACGAAGGATGCGGCCGAGGAGATTGAGGAGCTGATCGAGGGGACCCAACGACAGACAACGGCGACGGTGGAGGAGGTCCGCACGGCGAGTGAACACATGGACGCCGGTGCGGACGCCGTCCGCGACACGGCCGACGCGTTCACTCGGGTCGCCGACAACGCCGCTGAGACCGACGAGGGAATCCGCGAGATCAGCAACGCAACCGACGATCAGGCCGCGAGCACCGAGGAAACGGTGTCGATGGCCGAGGAGGTGGCGGGAATCAGCCAGTCGACCGCCGAGGGGGCGGATGAGGTCTCGACGGCAGCCGCCGACCAGCTATCGGCGATGTCGCAAGCGACGACCGAAGTTGGATCCCTCGTCGATCAGGCCGAGCGGCTCCAAGAGCTGCTCCGAGCGTTCGACGTCAGCGACGGGTCGAGTGGCGGTCCGTCGGCTGGGTCGACACACGACGTGGCCATGGGCGACGGCGGGAGCCCGGAGTAGGCGAACCGCTCGGCTCGGAGCCACCGCGGACCGCCTCGATTCCCGTACTACGTGTCACTGTTTGCGGAACGGCTTCCCGTTTCGAGTACGGCTTCGAGCACCGGGAGAACTCGTTTTACTTCTGCGCCGCTCTCGACGAACACCAGCGTTCGCGGCGGCTGGGTCGCCTTCGGCCTGACGCGGAGCCCCGCAGTTCCGGCGGCGTCGGCGGCGGCGTCTGGCGCGACCCGGAACTCGACCCTGACGCGGTCGGGCTGAACGAACACTTCGCCGAGTCGATTGCTGCCGTCGACGAGTGCGTACGCGAGCGCACCGTCCGGTGTCGGCTCTACGTCGGGATCGGCGTCTGTCACCGACAGATCCCGGAGCCGTCCGTGGTTCCCGGTCACCTCTGAGGCGAGCAGTTGCGCGATCCGGACGCCGTCGGTCAGGCGCTCTTCAGCCATCACTTGCCCCCCGTGAGTTCAGACCGAACGTCGGCAGCGAGGTGGTCGACTGCCGCTCCCTGCTCTTTCGCGTAGAGAACGGCCGACGCCTCGATGGTGACCGCGAGCGCGCGCTGTCGTTCGTTGATCCCGGCGACCGCGCGCTGTTTCTCGACGCCAGCGTCGACGATGGCATTGAGCGCGGTTTCGAACGTTGACTGCTCGCGTAACACGTCCTCGGACGGGCGGAACCCCTCGGGTATCGTCACCTCATCCGGGTCGAATCGGGCGACGAGGTCGCCGTCGTCCTCCTCGACCAGTCCCCGCCCGACCGCTACGTCGACCAGTCGTTTCGCCTGATCCGGTGAGAACCAGTCACGCTCCAGCGAGAGCGCTACCACGAACTCGCCCTCGCCCAGCCGGTCCGCGGCGTGCCACTGGAACGGGGCAGCCACGGTGGCTTCGAGACTCATGTTCGGGTGGCCGCCACGGAGGGGCGTAAACGTACCGGAGCGTGTCGGGGGTCCGTTTTTCCCTTCGCGTCCCGCATGCCCGGAAACGGACGCCCTTATCCCTCTCGGCGGGGTACACCGGCGTATGATATTTGAGGGCCTTCCGACGACCCCCCGCTCAGAGGAACTCGTCGACAAGGCGTTCTCCCGTGCGGCACGCGCGGGTCGCGCCAAGCGTGGCCACGAGGCCCAGGAGTCGATGCTGCGGACCGCCGGCAACATCCTCTCGGACAACTTAGAGAACGTCGTCGTTTCGTGGCCGGATTTCGGCTTCGATGTCGACCCGTTCTACTACGAACTCGCGGACGCCATCGTCGATGTCGACCGCCTCCGACAGGCGCTGTCACAGGTAATGTGGGCGAGTCGGCAGATAGAGGACCTCCGTGACGAGTACACGACGAAAATCCGCAACTCCGACGTCGACACCGCTCGGAAACACCGCAAGCAGGCGTTCGCGCGCATGGCGGACATCATGGACCAGATCGAAGATGACCTCCGCTACATCGGTGACTCTCGTGACGACCTGCGGGACCTACCGGACATCCGGCCCGACGAACCCGCTATCGTCGTTGCGGGCTACCCGAACGTCGGCAAATCCTCGTTCGTGAACCACGTCACCCGCGCCTCAAACGAGATCGCCGAGTACCCGTTCACAACCCGCGGCGTTCAGGTCGGACACTTCGAGCGCGATCATATTCGTTACCAGATCGTCGATACGCCTGGACTGCTCGACCGTCCCGAAGCGGAGCGCAACGACATCGAGCGGCAGGCGGTGAGCGCGGTGGCCCACCTCGCGGATGTCGTCCTCTTCGTGCTCGACCCGTCCGGAGACTGTGGGTACCCCCTCGATGTCCAACTCGAACTCCGCGAGGAGGTCCGTGCGCTGTTCGACGAGTCGATCCCGCTTCTCACAGTCGCGAACAAACACGACCGCTTCGACGCGGTTCGTGCCGAGGCTGTCGACGCGACGATGAGCGTCACCCAGAACGAGAACGTCGAGTCCGTCCTCGATATGGTCGTCGACGCGGTCGAGTACGACGCCGACTTACCAACGCGAGACGGCGAGGAGCGGTGAGCCGTCGGAACGCCCGGACAGTCGGATAACACAGGACGCTCGCGAGTCCAGTCGTGGGCTATGCCCGGTCAACCGTTACTACTCTGACCTCCACGTCCACGCGGTCACCGGTCACTGCCTCGATCTGCTCGTCCAACCGTGCTGCGAGTCCGTCGATGGTCGTTCCTGGGGGTGCGCCGATCGTAACTACGACGCGATCAGTCGACAGCGGCGGGACGGTACCGCTCCGCTGGACGTCGAGTTCCAACAGCTCCATTCCGCCGTCGATGGCCGCCAACTCGTCGCCGACGGCGTTTCGGATGTCGGTTTCGGTGGTCGACGCGACGTACGATTCGTAGGTGACGCCGCCGAGGAACACGGAGAGGAGCGCGATAGCGACGACGAGCACCCCAACGCGCTTGACGAGCGCCGCCCGTGCGTCGTCCTCACGGAACCACTGCTGGGGTCGATAGCCGTTGTACCATAACACGACGAGCGCCGAGAGGTTGATCGAGAGGACGTTCACCGCCACGATCACGCCCGCGCCGACGACGAGCCGGGGGATCCCGAAGGCGATCCCGATGCCGACGGCGGCGGCCGGCGGGATCAGCGCCACCGCAATCATCACGCCGACGAGCGTCGCGGAGACGCCGGTCATCAACGAGACGATACCCGCGATGCCGGCTCCGATGGCAACCGCGAGCACGAGCACGTTCGGGGCGAGCCGTTCGGCGACCTCCGCGAGGTCGAGCGGGTTGAGTCCCGGTGGAACCAACGCGAGCGAGCGCAGGGCTGCGGCGAATAGCGTCGCCGAGAGGACCGCGACACCAACGCCGATCACCTGCATTCGGACCCCGCGACGGAACATCGCCTCGTCGTCGACGACGGTCCCGATGGCGGCTGACATCGCTGGCCCTATCAGCGGCGCGATCACCATCGACCCGACCACGGTCGCCGGCGAGTTCAACAGCAGCCCCGCCGTTGCGATCACCGCCGAGATCACGGTCATGAGGACGTACGTCCGTAGCCCGGAGGCAAGGTCGGCCGCCTTGGCCTGTAGCTCCTCACGCGATATTCGGTCTTCCGCCCGCTCCGACTCTCTTGCGTACTCCTCCTCTAGCGTCTCAAACCGCCGCGATATCACCGTCTCTGCGGCGACGATGACGGTGTAGGTTCGCTCGTCGATTCCGGCGTCGCGGAGCCGTTCGAGGACGGGTTCGACCGCCGCCGTCGGGAGCGGGAACGTCGCCACCGCGGTGTACTCGCGACCGCTGGTCTCGTCGGTGACGACGTAGTCGACGCCCTCCTTGTCGAGCGCGCTGATGACCGCCGCGCGTTTCCCCGCCGGGATCATTACTTGAACGAGTCGCACGGTTCGTGGTCGACACGGTACAAGTTATAATCAGGGATCGATGTGACACCGAGAACACGGCGGGGGCTCCGTGAAACCCGTTCGCACGACATGAGACCCCGGAATCACGACCCTCCCGCGAAACGGAAGTTTAATGCGCGAATCTCTCCCACTCCCCGACAAGATGCTCTCGCCGCTGACCATCGACGCATTTCTGCTCGATTACCACCTCGGGCACGTCCTACTGCTGGCGTTCGTCGTCTCGCTTCTGGGCGCGGCCCCGTTGAAATCCCGAAAGGTGATCGCCATGGTCGTTATGGGCTTCGGCGCGATCTTCCTCATGGCCCCATTCACGACGTTACCTCCAGAGTACGTCCTCTTCGGGATCGGACTCGCCGTCGTCGGTCCACTGCTGTGGACTACTGCTGACTCGTAGTCCGGCCTGCGCGTTGCTCGCTGTTTTTTATCCCCGTTTCCGTCGATCGCTCCGTCCCGCCCGTCTCCAGTTGTTCGATCCCGCTTCTTTTTGATGCCCCGGATCGACTCCCCGCCATGGTCACGGTACGGGCACCAGCCACCAGCGCGAACCTCGGTAGCGGCTTCGACGTCTTCGGGGTGGCGCTCTCTCGTCCGGCCGACATCGTCACGGTTGAGCGCGCCGACCGAACCTCCATCGAGGTCACCGGAGTCGGTGCCCAGTACATCCCCGAGGACCCCGACGCCAACACCGTCGGCGCGGTCGTCGAGGCGCTCGACGCTCCGGCCCGTATCCACATCGACAAGGGCGTTCGACCGGCGTCCGGGCTCGGCTCTTCAGCCGCCAGCGCCGCCGGAGCCGCCGTCGCGCTCAACGAACTCTACGACCGCGGACTCTCCCGGCACGAACTGGTCCCCATCGCCGCGGAAGGGGAGGCCGTTGTCTCCGGAGTCGCCCACTCAGACAATGTCGCCCCCTCTATTCTCGGCGGCTTCACCGTCACGGCCGCGGACGGGACCACCGCTGTCGACGCGGACGTACCACTCGTTGTCTGTCTCCCGGATGTCGCTGTTTCGACGCGGGACGCCCGCCGGGTCGTTCCCGAGACGGCGTCGATGGACGACCTCGTCTCAACGGTCGGCAACGCGGCCACCCTCGCGGTCGGGATGTGTCGCTCAGACCCCGACCTCGTCGGATCGGGGATGTGCGATCCGGTCGTCACTCCCGAGCGAGCGCGTCTCATCACCGGTTACGACGCGGTTCGAGAGGCGGCGTTCGACGCCGGTGCGACAGGCGTCACCGTCAGCGGGGCCGGCCCCGCGATCATCGCCGCCTGCCACGATGACCGGCGGCAGCCGATCGCAGCCACCATGCTCGACGCGTTCGCCGACGCCGGGATCGAGGCCCGCGCGTACCAGACCAAGATCGGCCGCGGCGCGACGATACTGGAGGAGTGAGACGCGGTCGACGAACTCCGTCGGAACGATCGAAACCGGTGAGCGATCGACGTCGGGAGGCACTCTCCCGGATCGATGGCGACGAGATCGTATTTAAAACGAGTACGGGCGGCGGCGACGACTACTTATAAATAGACGGTGCGGTGGCGCGCGCGAGAAACGCGCGCGAGGGAGCCCGGAACGGCGCTTATAAGCGCCGTTCCGGCGAGGCTGGGGAGGGTGAGGTGCGGTGCGGCTGTGGGGCGGGGTGGGACTCAAAGGGGTAGTCGCCGGACCACGTCCGACTGGGGCTTTGGAGGTGTTCGTCGCCGATCCGACGGGTGCCACTTATAAACAAACGGCTGGGTTTATAAATCGCCGCCGACCCGCCAGCAACGACTTACAAACGAACGACCGAGCCTTCGGACGCGTGTACCGCACCAGCAACGACCTATAAACAGCCGCCAGCAACATCGCCCGCCCGTTTATAAACTATTTAAACGCCGCGGCCCTGGAGCTTCTCCTCCTCGGGCATGTCCTCGTTGGACTGCCCTTTCATGCCCTTGCCGGTTCCGCTGGCGATTCGGGCGAGCTCCTCCGGATCGTCCCAGTTGTTGACGGCTTCGACGATGGCCTCGCCCATCGCCTCGGGGTCCTCCGCACCGAAGATGCCAGACCCGACGAAGATACCGTCACAGCCGTGGTACATCATTAGCGCGGCGTCCGCAGGCGTTGCGATGCCGCCCGCCGCGAAGTTGACGACCGGGAGTCGACCAGCCTCCGCGGTCTCGTGGACCAGATCACGCGGTGCGCCGTGTTCGCGGGCCCACTTCTCGCGCTCCTCGTAGTTGAGCCCGGTGAGGGTGCGGATCTGTCTTTTGATCGTTCGCTGGTGTTTGACGGCCTGATTGACATCGCCGGTGCCAGCCTCGCCTTTCGTCCGGATCATGGCTGCGCCCTCGCGGATCCGACGGAGCGCTTCGGGGAGGTTTCGAGCACCACAGACGAACGGCGACGTGAAGTCGCGCTTGTCGGTGTGGTACTCGTCGTCGGCGGGGGTGAGCACCTCGCTTTCGTCGATCATGTCGACACCGAGCGCTTCGAGTATCTCCGACTCCTTGCGGTGGCCGATCCGCGATTTCCCCATCACCGGAATCGACACCTCGTCGATTACTTCTGGAACGCGCTCGGGGTCCGGCATCCGTGCGACGCCGCCGCGTTTCCGGATATCCGCCGGCACGTTTTCGAGGACCATCACCGCAACCGCCCCCGCATCCTCGGCGATACGAGCCTGCTCGCGGTTGACGACATCCATGATAACGCCGCCCTTCTGCATCCGAGCGAAGCCGCGCTTGACCAGTTCGGTCCCCCGCTTCAGCTCCTCCAGATCCGTTGCCTCTGGCATATCGATCGGTAGGGCCGCCGGCCACTTAACGGGTCGCTTTCGGCGGAACGACCGTCCACGCCGGCGATTCGTTTCACCTACTTCTCCACGTTTCCGTGGACGCCCCCTCCCCGACCACAAATACAAAGCCGCTCCGCTCGGACCGGGTTCGTATGCCAACCGGTGTCATCGTCGCCGGCGGCCGCTCCGCCCGCTTCGGCGACGCCGACAAATCGGTTGCCGAGCTCGGCGGCGTCCCGATGGTCCGTCGGGTCGCGAACCGACTCGCAGGCGTCGACGACCCGATTCCTCCGGGTGCTGACCGCGCCAGCGGCGGCGACCCGGTCGTCGACGACCTCGTGGTGAACTGTCGCCCCGACCAGCGTGACGCCATCGCCGCGGCGATGGAGGGAGTCCCCCTGCCGGTCCGCTGGGCACTCGACGACGACGTTGATCAGGGGCCGGTCGCGGGGATCCGCAACGCCTGTCGGGCCGCACCCGACGAGTACGTCCTCGTCGTTGCCTGTGACATGCCGTTCGTTGACCCCGGGTTCATGCTGTCGCTGTTCGACGACGCCGTTGGCGATGACCCGCCTCACGACAGTCCCATCGACGCCGTGATTCCACAGTTAGCCGATCGGTGGCTCCAGACGACACAGGCGGTGTTCCGTGCCGATCGGATGGCGACCGCCTGCGACCGCGCGCTTGCCCGCGGCGATCGAAAGCTTCTGGACGTGATTGAACCGTTGAACTCGGTCATCGTCGACGACGCCACGATCCACGAACGGACGACGGAGCGAACCTTCACCAACGTCAACACTCGCGATGAGCTCGACGAGGTGGCGGCGGTTATACGTTGAACAGGCGCAATACCACGGCCTTCAGGCCGTGGATACGCGCCGTCACTTAGTGACACATTCCATCGGCACCGACGGGCCCGGATATTCCACGTCAAACACTGAGTTTAATATAATCTACTTCATAACTAGTTATGAATACAGTCCGATGCTGGAGACGACCCGCACCTACGTCGCACGCATCACGAACCACAGTCAGGTTCGTGACGACCTCGACCAATGCGGGTTTTCTACATCGAAACTGTGGAACGTCGGACGCTATTACATCCAAGACCGGTGGATGAAAACGGTGAGATACCCGATGAAGCCGAATTGAAATCGGAGTTGAAAAACCACGAACGCTATAGTGACCTACATTCCCAGTCAAGTCAGCGAGTTCTTGAAGAACTTGCTGAGGCGTTCAACGGTTGGTATAACTCCGACGAGGGCAACAATCCACCGGGCTACCGGAAACGTGGCGACCGACACCCGCGATCCACCGTGACGTGGAAACAGAAAGGTATCAAGCACGACGCCAAACACGGTCAACTCCGCCTCTCGAAAGGTTGGAATCTGAAAGACGGACGGTCAGACTTCATCCTCGCGGAGTACGAAACCCGGCCCGACGTAAAAGTGGAGAACATCCAGCAGGTGCGTGCCGTCTGGAACGGCGACCGTTGGGAACTCCACCTCGTCTGTAAGAAAGAAATCCCAGTTGGGGACGCACCCGGCGACAACACAGCGGGTATCGATCTCGGTATCAGCAACTATCTCGCCATCGACTACGAGGACGGCCCTTCGGAGTTGTATCCGGGGAACACGCTGAAAGAGGACAAGCACTACTTCACCCGTGAAGAGTACCAGACCGAAGGCGAGAACGGACCATCAAAACGTTCGTTGAAGGCTCGCCGGAAACTCTCTCGGCGCAAAGACCACTTCCTTCACACCCTCAGCAAGCACATCGTTGAACGGTGTGTCAAAAAGGGTGTGGGGAAGATCGCGGTTGGCGATCTCAGCGACATCCGCGAGGATGAGAATGGCGACTCGCGGAACTGGGGCCGGTCGGGGAACAAGAAACTTCACGGATGGGAGTTCGACCGATTCGTTCGCCTTCTCGAATACAAGGCCGAAGAACACGGTATCCTCGTTAACCGAGTCGACGAGGAGAACACCTCGAAGACGTGTTCGTGTTGCGGGCAAATTCGAGATGCGAACCGCGTGGAGCGTGGTCTATACGTCTGTTTGTCGTGCGAGACGACGATGAACGCGGACGTGAACGGTGCGGTGAACATTCGCAGAAAGATAACTCAGAGTCCCCCGACGGGGGATATGAGTAACGGCTGGTTGGCACAGCCCGGAGTCTTCCTGTTCGACCGCGAGAGCGGACGGTTCACACCGAGAGAACAGGGAGTCTGCAAACCCTAATAT